>Ga0209902_100142_pt1 | contig 128276 bp, 122 predicted proteins | sample FECB27metaG_FD_188304 | JGI IMG/M metagenome (GOLD analysis project Ga0209902, IMG submission 188304) | Cyanobacterial communities from the Joint Genome Institute, California, USA - FECB-27 (SPAdes) (version 2) | ecosystem: Environmental > Aquatic > Thermal springs > Hot (42-90C) > Microbial...
ACCTGATCTACGAGGGGCTGAAGAAGACGAACGGCCAGGGTGGGCAGGCGCTGGTTGATGCCATGAAGGGCATGAGCTGGACGAGCCCGCGCGGGCCGGTGTCGATCGACCCGCAGACGCGCGACATCGTGCAGAACATCTATGTGCGGAAAGTGGAGCGCCGGGACGGGGAGCTGTACAACGTGGAGTTTGCCACGATCCCGAACGTCAAGGACCCGGTCAAAGCCGCCAAAGCCAACTGACCACAACAACACAGAGAGCGCCGCATGCTTGTGCGGCGCTCTCTGTGCAATGGTTTGCAGATTTAGGTAAGCGGTGCGTCCACGATGCACACGACGCCGGTGGTCTGAAACACGATCTGAGCCGTGCCATCGAGATCCTGCGACAGGCTTCGCTCGATCAGCCGCGATCCGAAACCCCGCCGCGACGGCGGCTGGACCGCAGGGCCTCCGCTTTCCTCCCATTTGAGATGCAGCCGCGGCTCGCTCTCGCCTTGCTGCACATTCCAGACAATCTTGATCGCGCCTGTCTCGTTCGACAAAGCGCCGTACTTCACCGCATTGGTGGCCAATTCCTGCAGCGCCATGGCGAGCGCCAACGCCATGCGGGGCGGCACGCGGACCCTTGGGCCTTCGAGGTGCAGGCGATCCTCGCCACGACTTGAATAGGGTGCCACAGCTTGGTCGACGATGTCATTCAGATCAGCGCTCTCCCAGTTCTCGCGCGTGAGAACGTCATGGGCGCGGGACAAGGCAAAGAGGCGGGCTTCTAGCGCCTCCTTGGCCTCCTCGGTCGTGTCCGCATTGCGCAGGGTCTGCGAGGCCACCGACTGCACGGTGGCCAGCGTGTTCTTCACCCGGTGGTTCAGCTCGTTGATGAGAAGCTGCTGGTGCTCCTGGGCGATCTGCCGGTCATGGATGTCGATGGAGACGCCGAACCAGCGCACGATCTCCCCGGTCCGTGGATCGCGGTAGGGCTCTGCTCGCACAAGGAACCAGCGATACTCGCCCTCCTTCGAGCGGATGCGATGCTCGACCTCGAAAATGCCGCCGGCCTTTTGGGCTTCCTCGAAAGCTTTCAACGTGACGGCATGGTCGTCCGGATGGACGAAATCAGACGTCACCTGCGGCACGTCTGTCGCCCGCAGAGGAGCACCCGTATAGAGAGACCATTGCCGGTTGAAGAACTCGTGCTGTCCGTCAGCATCCGTAATCCAGATGATCTGCGGCACCGCATCGGCCAGGAGCCGCAGGCGCTCCTCGCTTTCCCTCAGACGCTCCTCGGCCTCGACCTGCTCGGTGACGTCACCATAGAAGACTGCCAGACCCTCGCCGACCGGATAGGCGTGCATCGAGATCCAGCTCACCCGTCCGTGCGGCCATACATAGCGATGCTTCAGGCTGGCCGGTGTTCTGCTCGCCATGGCCTGCCTGAACATATCGCCAAGAGCCGGATCGCTATTGGGGTGAGCCTCCCAATGGGTCTTGCCGATCACCTCTTCGCGGGGCCGTGCCTCAAGCCGCAAGGCTTCCGCATTCATGTCGATGATGCGGAAATCCCGATCCATGATCGCAAGGCTCTCCCCCATGCCGTCGAGCACGCCGCGCAGGCGTGTCTCGCTCTCGCGCAGGGCCGCCTCCATCTTCACCCGGCCGGTGGTTTCCACCACGATGGCGAGCACGCCCCCCGGCTGACCGCTTTCGTCGATCACAGGAGAGTAGTCGAGGTTCATCCACACCTGCTCGGGCACGCCCTTCCGGTACAGGGTCAGTTCCTGATCCCGGAACGACAGGGTGCCGCCCGCCATGCCGACCTTCATGACATGGGCGTTGAAATCGGCGACTTCAGGCCAGCCCTCCAGCACGTTCGATCCGAGAAGCCGCGGATGACGCCCTGCGGCGAAGACCGAGTAGGGATCGTTGTAGATCATCACCCCATGCTCGCCCCACAGCAGCACCATCGGGATCGGGGAACGGAGCATGATGCCGACGGTCGTCCTCAGGCTCTGTGGCCAGCCGGAGATCGGCCCGATGGGCGTCCCGGCCCAGTCATAGCCGCGGATCAGCGCGCCCGTCTCGCCGCCATCCTGGAGGAAGTCCGGGTAAGATGGGGTTCTAGTGTCCATCGCCCTGCCCTTGCCTCCCAAAAGCCTCAGCCTGGAGGATGCATCCGTCCGGCAGGGAGCCCTCCTGCAGGGCAGCCCGGCTGGATCCGCAATGAACGTTGAGCCCCGCTTCCATGAGGATCGGGGCTGGAAGCCCTGGCGTGACGGGCACGTCCAGAACTGTTCGAAAAGGCATGGGCTTTTGTCTATGGCTAGGAATGGCGACGCTTTGATGTTTTGTAGCGCCTTCGTCCGCCGGGGCAATGGGGCCAGCGGCACCTCCTTGCCGCAGGCGCCGCTGTGCGGGTCCGGCAGGATGGGACCCATGTCCCGGGTATGCGCGCTTCCGGTAGGAGCGGAGGCGCCGGAATCATGGCGCTCCTCCGCCGCCTCTACTGCACTTTCACCTGATCCTTGATCTTCTCGAAGACCGGCCGGCGCACGACCTTTTTCTTCATGAGATCATCGACAGACTTGTAGGGCCGCCCCCTGATGATAGCGCGTCCGAGGGCGCCTGCGCCCTTGAGGGAGTTCAGCTGCTCGAAGGAGGCCCGGTTGAGATCGACCAGATCAGCGGCTGGGCTCTGAGGCGTTGCGGGCTCCGCGAGGCTCGCATGCTTGGCCACGGTACCCGTCATATCGATATCGGTGGGAGACGCGGACATCGACTGCCCAGGTTGTTTGAAAGCTGACTCAGCCGTCGTCGCACCCGTGGAGGCTTGCTCGCTGGAGAGATGCGGAGGATTGGCCATCATAGGAGCAGGAGCAGGGTCCTGCGGGCCGGACGCGGGCACGTAAGCCGCTTCCGTCGCCAGGGTCGGGGATGCAATGGATACAGCAGGATCCGCATCGGCCACCTGCACGCGCTCGGCCCTTTGAGGCAGTTCCACCAACTGCGGCTCGCCTGCCAGGATCTGCGGCGGCGCGACGGTGACCATGCCGCCTGCAGGCGCGCTGGTGCCCCCGGAGAGCCACAGGGCCAGCGATCCAGCAGCCATAAATCCAGCCACCAGAAGAATTCGCAGCGCCTGAAAGGCTGCGTTGTCGCGCTGTTCGTAAGGATCGCGGGTTCGTGACAAGTTGCCGATCTGCATGGGGTCCTCGCACCTTTACTCGTGGTGGATGCTCCACTCTTGATGAGCGCGCATGCGGCAAACGGGTTCGTCCTTCCGCATGCAGCGATAGGGCTAGAGACGGGATGTGGCAGCGGCGTGGCAATCTGCCGGGATCTCACCGGATCAACGGCAATTCAGGATAGGTGCGCAGTTTTTCTGCAGGACGATGCCGGTTTTGGCAACGTCATCACCTTGCGAAGCGATGGTACTCAGACGTCGCGTACGCGCGCGGGTGCGCCGAAAGGGCATTCGAGGGTGGCACGGTCCCAGCGCCCTGCATCGGCAGCAGCCTGATAAGTGGCGGACAGGAAATCAAGCAGCATCGCATCGGGATCGGGCGCCTGCCGCACGACGTCGTAGCGCAGGATGAACTCACCAAGCGCCGGGTCGAACTCCGCGCCCGCCGGTAGTGCCGCATCGCGAAACCCCGGCGGCTCGGGATAGGCGTAGGAATAGAAAGCCGCGTGAGGGTAGGCATCGCTGCCTGGCCAGAAGCCAGCGCTCGAGACCTCGTGAGAATAGGCCTCACGGGTGACCGCGTCCGGCAGGCCGGGCACACCGCCGGGATGAGGCGGTGCCTCGCGGCCAGAAAAACGCGTGACGGCAAGATCGAAGCTGCCCCAGAAGAAGTGCACCGGCGAAACCTTGCCGAGAAAGCCGCTGCGGAAGTGCTTGAACACCCGGTCGGTCTGCATCAGCACGCGCCATAAGCGATGAGCGGCGTCTGAGTCGTAGGACGCATGCTCGTGATCTTCCGAGAACCGGATCGGGTTCTGCACCTCGTTCGGCATTTCGTTGATCGAGACCCTGATGCCGATGTCGCTCAGAGTGTCGAGGAGATCGGAATGAAACGCCGCGACGCTCTGCGGCCGGAGCGGCAGTATGCGCTCGTCGCCGCGGCTGGTGCGCACGAGCAGGCGATGAGCGATGAAATCGAACTCGATCTCGAGGATCTCGCGGCCGATGGGCACGGGCGAGGTGGTCAGGCCGCGTGCGGAGACGTAGAGCGGCACGTGCCAGCCGTGATTGAGCCAGGGCGTGAGCGCGAGCCGAACCTTACCGACGATCTGCGTCCAGAGCTGCAGGGTCGCGGCGGTCTCGCGCCAGGCAGGATAGGAGAGTTCAGGCCAGCCACCGTCATCCATGAAGCACCTCCAGGCGGAGCGGGATCGGGGTAGCCAGTATAGGGGCAGGATCGCAGGCTGGACAGCACAGCCTGCGATCACGTTTTGTCATGCGGCCGGGCGCAAGCCCGTCAATGCAGCAGGGATCTCGATGTCGACTTCCAGGGTTGACACGGAGGCGCCACGATCCATCTTGATCTGCACCTTGTCCTGCGGCACCGCCAAGTGCTTGGCGATCACCGCCATGATCTCTTCGCGCAGGATCGCCACGAGATCGGATTCGCCGCCTCCTACGATGGTGCGCTCATGGGCGAGCAGAACCTGGAGGCGCTCACGGGCCACCGGAGCGGACGTGTTGTTTTTCTTGAAGAAGCTGAAGAGATTCATGCGGCCCTCCTGGCGAAGAGTTTGCTGAACAGGCCGCGCTGCTTCTGGACCTCGACAAGGGTCTCGCCCTGCAGCTTGCGTACGGCATCGAGATAGGCGCGCGCCGGCGCGGAGTTCGGGCTGCCGAGGGTCACCGGAGCGCCGAGATTGGAGGAGCGCAGCACTTCGGTGCTCTCCGGGATGATGGCGAGAAGCGGGATCGACAGAATCTCGAGCACGTCCTCGACTTTCAGGATCTCGCCGCGCTGCGCGCGGGCCGCGTCATAGCGGGTGAGCAGGAGATGCTTCTCCACCTGCTCGCCGTTCTCCGCCTTCAGGGTCTTGGAATCGAGCATGCCGATGATGCGGTCTGAATCGCGGATGGACGACACTTCCGGGTTGGTCACCACAACGGCAACATCCGCATGGCGCATGGCGAGCGTTGCGCCGCGTTCGATTCCGGCCGGGCTGTCGCAGATGATCCAGTCGAACTTTTCGCGCAGGCCCTCGATGACGCGGGCGACGCCCTCATCCGTGAGGTTGTCCTTGTCGCGGGTCTGGGAGGCCGGCAGCAGGTGCAGGGTCTCCACGCGCTTGTCGCGGATCAGCGCCTGCTCGATCTTCGCATCGCCTTTGATCACGTTGATCAGGTCATAGACCACACGCCGCTCGGCGCCCATGATCAGGTCGAGGTTGCGCAGGCCGACATCAAAGTCGATCATCGCCACCTTCTGTCCCGACTGGGCCAGCGCCGCGCCCAGGGCTGCCGTGGAGGTCGTCTTGCCGACACCTCCCTTGCCCGATGTCACCACAAGAACTTTCGCCATCCTTTGTTCTCCTACCCTTCAAGACTGTTGTTGCGACGGCATCACCAGCAGGTTCCCCGGAGGACCGCAGAACATGTTCGGAGAGCGGAGGCGGATCGAGCTGTCGCGATTTCTTACGCAACGGAATGAAATCTATTCGGCGCCCGTTATGGTTACCGGACGGTTAAGATTTCGGGCGAGAGGTGCGGTTTTCGGCGTAAAACAAGGGTTATTGCGAAAAAACTGTACCTTCCGGAAAGTCAGGAACAGCCTGTGAACCAGAAAAAAGGGCGCCGAAGGCGCCCTTTTCGTGTGCCGTGCACTCTGCTGTCAGTTTGCGGCGGCTCTCCAGCGGGAGCTGAATTTCGAGCCCACCTGCCATCGCTTCACCTCGTCCTCGGAGTCCTTGCATGGAAGGGTGATCGTATCTCTCAGGTAGGAGAACTCCGCGTCGATGACGGCCCCAAACAGGAAGCAAACCTCATCGCGCCGCCCTAGGGGCCTGTTCTGGAGCACGAACTCGGCGCGGATCACGACCGCCTCGACCTTGCGCCTGTTCCAATCTGCATCGCCGAAATCCGCGACGGTGTAAGTCTTGGTCTCAAGGTCCCAGCGATCCCGGATGGCCTGCTTGTACTGGCGGACGAACCCCGGGAAGAGTTCGGCGGCCTTACCGAACACGCCGTCGCCGCGCTTGTCGCCGCTGGCCTTCACCTCGGCGATGAAGGTATCGACGATGCCGGAGACCTGGTCTTGGGCGGCTCGCGCGAAAGACCGGTTGCGCGCTTGCAGATCACGCTCGATATTCTCGCGCTTCGCAGCCTCATCGAGGGCGCGCTGCTTGAGAATGGTGGCCTCCTGCTGGAGTGCTTTGCGGGCCTCTTCCTCCTTGGCCATGGTGTTGGCCATCTGATTGGCCTCCGCCTGCAGAACCGCCTTAATCTCCAGCGGATCGACCCACATCGGAGCAACGACATAGTCGAGACGCTCGCGCTTCAGGGCCTTGACGATCTCCGCAAGATCCATGGCGGAGGCGTAGATCGCGTTGCACTTTCGAGTCTGGAAATCTGCAAAGGCATCGTCGAGCGAGGTCTTGGCGAAGGTGATGGCGTCTGTCGAGACGTTGAAAACGGTGCTCGTCTTGCCCAGAACGGCAATTCGATGCGCCTCGGGATCGTCGGAAACCGTCTGGCAGATCCGCCCCTGGCTCGGATTGGTGAAGACGAGACCGAAGCCGGAGCTTTTTCCGTTGAGGATCTGAGCCTCCAGAGTGGCCGAGCTCAGGATCTCGTTCTGCAGCGCCTTCACGACCTCCTGGCCGGGAATCGAGGCCAAGCGACCAAAAGTGGTCTCGACCTTGCGGACAACGGACGAGACATAGCCCGGCGCCTGGGAGAGCAGGCCGATGCGCTGGAAGACGATGACGTCATAGCCTTCCATGCCGTCGATCGGGCACGCCGTCTGGGCGATCCGCACGCCCTGAACGTCAAGCTCCTGCCTCTGGATCTGGGCCATGGTCAGGCGCTCCAGATCCTTGATCCGCTCGACGCTGCGATCCTGAGCAAAGCAGACAGAGGGGTTCCTGTCCTTGAAGACGAGATCGCCCTTGAGGCTCTTCACGATGCGGCCGGAAGCCGTGTTGTAGAGGAAGATCAGTTCCTCGTTATCGCCATCGATCAGGAAGCGCGTGCGCTCGGTGATGCCCAGCTGCCGGGCAAGCGCCGTCTGAGGATCCTCCGATGTCTTCGGCGTATTCTTTTCGGTCCACGCCACCATCGCCGACTGATAGTCGTCCTTGAGGTTCTTCGTATCGATGAAGCGGGAGAACTCGTTGTTGGCGCGATTGAGACCGTTGAGGCTGCGTTCCTTCAGAGCCTTGGCGAACTGCTCGCCGAACTTGGTGAGATCGGCAGTATGTGGGGACAGGATGTTGCCAGCCACATAGGATTCGATGAAGGTGACGTTCTTGCTCGCTTCCAGAGCTGCTTCGGAGATCCGGCGGTCGAGAGCCTGCTGCCGCTCGTCGGCGAGGCTCTTCATGAACACGCCGAAAGTCGCGTCGTTCTTGAAAAAGCCTTCGAGCGCCTTCTTGCCCTTGCGCGCCTCCGCGAGATTCTGTGAATCGACGGCCGACTTCATGGACACGGCGGCTTTCGCGATCTCCGCGAGGTTGGGCGGGCTGCCGCCTGCGGCGGTTCTGTCCTTCAGATATTGTGAGATGTCGTTCAGGAAATCCGCGATTTCCTGCATCTCCTTGCTTTGGCCCGATCCTCCGCCGGCCGCAGCCTCGGCTTCGGCTTGCTTGAAGCGGTTGTAGAACTCAACCGGAACCCGCTGCCAGTTCGCCGATGCCGACGTCTTGCAGTAGTGATTTCCATTGTCGGCCTTGGCGCAGGTGCGGAAGCCGTCGAGGGAGAATTCCTGGGCGAGGGAGGGTGAGAGGAGGCCATAGAGGCCTCCTCCGATCAGCACCGCCATCGTCAGGCGACGCGGAAAGCTCAGGCACATTCGGTGCGTTCCTCGGTCGAGGGCTTGCCCTGGAAGGTGATCGTCTCCTGGAAGGTCCGGCAGGTCTTGCCGTCAGGCATCTTGTCGACCTTGGCGACCTTAATCGAGCCGGTCGCATCTTTGCTCTTCCAAGTTGTGGTTGAGCCAGCGGGCTTTCTCACCGCCGTCGTTACAGCCTGCTGGCGCTGAGCCTTCGATTGAGCATCCATATTGGCGAGGATCTGTCCGAGAACGGCTCCGACGAGGGCGCCGGCAATGATGCCGCCCGGCTTGCCTTTACCGACTGCCGCCCCGACAGCCGCGCCGCCGGCGCCGCCCAGGAGTGCGCCGAAAGGATTCTGCTGAGCATGAGCGGGAGCAACGGTCCCGAGCGCCAGCGAGAAAGCAATGAGAGATGTTGTGATGAATTTACGCATACAGGCCCCCTTATGTGTTTTTGTGCCTAAGTTCAGCCTACATCTTGCCACTTAGTCGACACAATAAGGAAAACCCGAGGTTGCACTGCTTTTCGTGCAAACCCATCGTGCCGCCATGCATAGTTGAGCAGGCAGCGCCTATAGGACTTAACCGCCCAAACCGGCGGCATGGTCAGCCATGCCCAGCACAGCTATGAAAAAACGCCTCACGCAGAGCGTGAGGCCTGTTGATTTTTTTATCGTCCGTCGCGCTTCAGGCCGCCTGAATCCGCCCCACCCGTCTGGGCGCTGCCGGTGCCGATGGCTCCCGGTGAGGCGGCGGGGCCGCCCGCCGGCAGGGTTCCGCCCGGCTGCAGCGGGGTCGAGAGTCCTGAGGGGGCACGGGGCGGATGGGCCGAGGAGAACCAGTTGTCATCGGAGGGGCTACCGCCGGCCGCTGGCGCGATTCCGCTGCCTGCGCCATGCAGAAGGGCATCGTCGGCCTGCGAGGATCCCTGCCCCGGCTGACCGCTCATCCGGCTGGATGACGTCGCGGAGGCCGTGGAGGTTCCGGCCCCCGATGTGGCGCCTGCTCCTGTATAGGTTCGCACCCCGGATGCCCCCTGCCCCATGCCGCCGCGGCGCGAGCCCTCGAGGCTGCGGTCGATGACGCCGCTCTCGAGCGGGAACGGCGGCTGCGGACGGCGCGGTGCCGGGCGGATGGAGCTGTTCTGCCGAGACCCCATGGATCCGGACCGGTTCATACTCCACAGCAAGGCCCCGGCACCCACGGCCATTACGCCGGCGAGCACGCCAAACACGGTGCCGGTGGGCAGGCCGTAGCGGCTCGGCATCATCGCCTGCGGCATGTGCCAGCGGCTGGACTCGTAGGATGCGATGCGCTCGCGCTCATAATCCCGCTGCAGGCTCTTGAGCTCACCAGGGGAGAAGACGCCCCGAGCAACGATCATCACGCCGTTCTCCTCCAGGGTGAAGGCATGGCGGATGGAGCCGGTGAGGTCCTTGAAATCCATGGCCCAGTCATGGCTGTCCTTGTCGGGCCGGGCAGCAAGCTCGTCGGCCTGGCGCAGGATCTCGTCCTGCTTGCGCTCGAGATCGGCCACGTAGCTGGCGGTGCGATCATGATGCGACAGGGCCGGATACAACACGTTCTGCTGCGCCGCGATGTGCCGCTCCAGTTCGTCCTGGAGATCGTCGAAAAGCTCGGAGCGGCTGTTCGGGCCGGTGCCCGTGGCCTTCAGAACCTCGCGGCAGAGTTCCTCAATATTCGCGTGATCCGACACCACCATTTGCCATAGGTCCATGGGAAACCTCCTCTTGAGCCTTTGCCTTGATCACAGTGAACGGCTTGGGCGGATGGCTGTTCCGCCAAGAAGCTGTTCGGCCGGCGGCAGGGTCGCAGGCGCTCCATAGGGACTTGCCTTGGAGCGCCCGGACTGTTGCGCTGATCTCAGCCGTTCGGCGAGAAGCCGAAGTCTTTTGCCCGCAGCTCGGCGATGCGGATATCCGCAAGCGTGAACACCGACGTGGTTGGGCCGAAGCCGTAGGTGATCTGCACGTCGTCGCCCACTTGGACCGTGTATTTGAGCATCTGTTCAAACGTCTCGAACAGATCGTTCTCGATGGAGATCTTGTCCCAACCGGCCTTGAAGTCGGTTACAACGTCCCGGCCGGGTCCATCCCCTGAGGAGAACAGGAAGAGATCGCGACCGGACCCGCCTTTGAGGATGTCGTCCCCGAAGCTGCCAAAGATCCTGTCGTTACCGCCGCCGCCGTCCACCTTGTCGTTGCCGCTGCCGGCCGTGAGAACATCCGACCCATCTTCGCCATAGAGGGTGTCATTCCCGGATTGGCCTGCCAGCTGGTCGCTTCCCGTGCCCCCTTTGATGGTGTCGTTGCCGGTGCCGCCGAGGATCGAATCGTTGCCCGCTTCGCCACGCAGGTCGTCCTTTCCGTCGCCGCCGCGGATCTCGTCAAAGCCGCCCCGGCCGAGGATCTTGTCGTTGCCGTAGCCTCCATACAGGTGATCGTTCTTGCCGCCGCCCTTGAGGTAGTCGTCCCCGAGGCCGCCCCAGAGCCAGCCCTGACCGGTTTTCAGGAAGAGCGTATCATCGCCCCTGCCGCCGGAGAGGAAGTTATATTGGGCCCTGCCGCGCAGATCGTTGTCGCCGTTCGTGCCGCTGAGCACGAGCGGCTTCACATTCTCGGGCAGCCAGAGCCCGTCGACACGTGCGATGGCATCGTTGTCGTCGCTGATATCGGCGCCGGTCGAAGTGATGGTGACGTTCGGCCCATCCGCCCCATCGAAGACCCTCACCTGCAAGGACGGCAAGGGCTCTCCCGCCGGGCCAAGTGTCAATCTGACATTCGAGAGGATTTCAGTCTCGGTGTAGTCCCCAACCCGCGGCTGCTCGAAGAAAAAGTCGAGCCCGGGCGTAGTGCCCGGCAATTCGAACTGTGTGCCGCGTGGATAAGTGTTGGCAATCTCGAGAGCTTCGCCGGAGAATTTTAGAAAGCCCGTGATGAGCTCGCCTTCCTTGTAGCCTCCAACATTCGCTCCATAGATCGGATCCAAGAACCTTAGGTCCTCTAGGTCCTGATTCTGGTAGGCACCCTCGACGCCTCCATAAAAGACGTATCGTATTGCTACCATGATGGTCTCCATTGCTCAGGAGAAACACAGCGGCTGGGCAAGTCGCTTGATACCTGTACGATGGAGATCAGGATGCTGATCTTCGGCTGCCGAGCCTGCATCTCTCACAAATCCTGCTGGACTTTCCGCCTCGGATCTAAAGCTGTATATGACTCAGAAGGATTAGCCCCCTTTTTGGGCAACCCGGCTCACTCTCTCGGGCGAGGAGCCGCCCTTCAGTTCAAGCCCGTCAAGATCGGTGTATCGATATGAGCCTGCCGACTTACAAAGTCTCCGAGGACCTTTCTGCCTCTATGCCGCCTCTGCCCGCCTATGACGATGTCGTCGCGGCCGCCGGGCGCATCGAGGGGGTGGCTCATCGAACCCCGGTTCTCACATCCCGCACCGCCGACGAGCGCACAGGCGGAGCGCTGTTCTTCAAAGCCGAGAACCTGCAGCGCGGGGGCTCCTTCAAGTTCCGCGGCGCGTACAACGCCATCGCGCAGCTGTCATCGGAAGCGAAGAAGCGCGGTGTCGTGGCCTTCTCGTCCGGCAATCATGCGCAGGCCATCGCCTATGCAGGACAGCTTCAGGGCGTGCCCACCGTCATCATCATGCCGCAGGACGCACCGGCCATGAAGGTGGCGGCCACGAAAGGCTATGGCGGCGAAGTGGTCATGTACGACCGCTACACGGAGGACCGCGAGGCGATCGGGCGCAAGCTCTCGGAAGAGCGCGGCCTCACCCTCATTCCGCCCTACGACCATGAGGACGTGATCGCCGGCCAGGGCACGGCCGCCAAGGAGTTGTTCGAAGAGGTCGGCCCCCTCGACATGCTCTTCGTCTGCACCGGCGGCGGCGGCCTGCTGGCAGGCTCGGCGCTCGCCACGAAGGCGCTCTCGCCGGAGTGCCGCATCTATGGCGTTGAGCCGGAGGCCGGCAACGACGCGCAGCAATCGTTCCGCTCAGGGAGCATCGTGAAGATCCCGGTTCCCACAACCATCGCCGACGGGGCGCAGACCACCTATGTGGGAGCCAAGACCTTCCCGCTCATGCGCGCCCTCGTCGACGACATTCTCACCGTGTCCGACGCGCAGCTCGTCGATACGATGCGCTTCTTTATCGAGCGCATGAAGATCGTGGTGGAGCCTACGGGCTGCCTGTCGGCGGCCGCGGCTTTGAACGATCTCGTGTCGTGCAAAGGCAAGCGCGTCGGCATCATCATCAGCGGCGGCAATGTGGATCCGAGAGCGCTGGCGGGGTTTCTGGCGGGGTAGAGAGAGACGGCTCCCCACGGATGTCAGCCCGGACGGCAAAGCCGATCCGGGATCGCTTTCAGAATGGAACACTGTCATCCCGGGGCCGCGCAGCTGAGCCCGGGATCCATAACCGCTGGCGGCGCAGAACGAAGCGCAGTGAATACCGCTGCGTTCCTCTCGTAAATATTGTGGTTATGAATCCCCGCCTGCGCGGGGATGACAGTGGTGAGGTTCCGGCACCATACTCGTCGCACGATCCCGGGTTCTGCTGCGCAGCCCCGGGATGACAGGAACATCCCGTTGATGACGATCTCAGCTTCCTGCTACCGACTGGCTCGCATGATCACAGCCATGCCGTCGTGATCACCTGTGGTGAGCTTGTTGTCGTCGATAAGCGCGTTACCGAGACTCACGAAGCCGCTCACCTTGTAAACCGTGCTGCGATCAAGCCTTTGTGTGAAATCGTCCCGCGCCCGGTTGAATGAGCCGTATTGGTGCGGTGGGTCGCGGAACGGGTCGACCTCTTCGCGGCTGAAGGCGCCGGTGAACAGGTAAGCCTGTCCGAATACATGCGGGCCGAAGATGCGGCCGTGATTGTTGCTTACCTCGAAAAGGTCGTTGGAGAACGCATCGTCCCTGCCTTGTGGCAGTTGAGGGTACAGCGTCCCGCCGATGAAGCCCTGATAGCCTGCCGAATGCCCGAAGCGCACGGGGTAGCCGGCGCGAGCGGCGGCAGCGAGCAATCTCGCCTTGGCATCCTCCGCGCTCGCCGCACCCTCATCGATGAGGATGACATTGATGGGCTCGCGAAGGTTCTTGCCGCGATAGATTTCACCCAACCAGTCGGAGGGAATGCCTTTGGTCGTCAGCATCCATTTGCCGATGGCGGGCAGCCCCTCGGGTGCTGCCACATCGACCTCCTGCTGCGCCCGGGCCCATGGAGTCGCCGTCAGCAGGATGCAGAGGATGAGAAGGCACAAACGAAGCTGCGTCATTCGCCTCTCCTGAAGCTCCGCCTCAGGAGAGCACGATCAGGCTCCGTTGGCCATCGCCTTCAGGTCGAGGCCTTCACCGCCAGAACCGCGTAACGATGCTGCGTCGCGCGCTCAAAGCCTTTGAGCAGCGGCAGGTTCTTGGCCTGCTCCCGATGGATCGGCTTGAGGTTGTGATCAATGGTGACCTGCGCAAACCCCGCCTCACGCAGCAGGTTCGCCACCTCTTGGGCTCGTGCGCCCTTTGAGAAATACACGCGCTTCAGGATGCGCTCATGGGTTTCGCGCATGCCGTTGGGAGCATGCGGAGCTCCTGCGAGTCCTGGCACCAGCTTCTCGATGAGGCGGATCATGCGCTTGACCAGCGTATCCGACACGAAGTCTCCATCGACGATGAGAAGCCGCCCGCCGGGCTTCAGCAGGGAGTGCCACTCCCGGAAGGCCGCTTTCGGGTCGACCAGCGTCCACACCAAATGTCGCGTGACGAGCACATCGTAGCTTCCCGGCTGCTCCAGGGTCCGCTCGGCATCGCCCATGACGAAGCGGATATCCGCGCCGCGCCGGGCCGCCTTCGCGCGTGCCTGGTTCAGCATCGCCTCCGACCAATCGAGGCCGGTCACGCCGAAGCCGAGGCCGTGCAGCAGATGGGAGATCACGCCGGTGCCGCTGGCAAGATCGAGCGCCCGCCGCCCCTCGCCCGGTCCGAGATGGCGCTGGAACAGATCGCGCCATGCCTGCCGCTCACCTTCCGAGAAGATTTCGTGCCCCACCTGCTCGTCGAAAGTTGCCGCGCGTGCCGACCAGTAGTCGCGGATCTCGTCCCGGAGCGTGTAGTTCGCATTCATGAGAAGCTCGTAGTGAAGATGAATTCCGGCGCTCCTCTAGGAGCAATCTTTGACGGCGTCAAACTGGAACGATTGTAAACTGCAGAATAGAATGATTTCAAACTACCGCTCTACTGATTTTAACTAGATTAATTCTAAAAGATAACGCTTGCATGACCTAGTGTTCAAACCTAGGAGAAGCCCGCTTTCTCAACGCTTTCGAGGCGCATCATGCAACTCTCCAAACTGTTTTTCGGTGCCGCCCTGGCGCTCATCGGGTTCCTGCCCCTTCCCTCCTCTGCCGCCGACAAGGTCACCGTAACGGACATCACCGGCCGCAAGGTCGAGGTGAAGGCGCCGGTCGAGAAGGTGATCCTCGGCGAAGGCCGGCAGATGTATTTCGTCGCAACCCTCGACACCGACCAGCCGTTCAAACGCGTCGTCGGCTGGCGCGACGATCTGCAGAAGGCCGACCTCGACGGCTACAAGGATTATCTCGCCAAGTATCCGCAGATCGAGAAGATCCCGACCTTCGGCGGCTTCAAGGAAGGCACCTTCGACGTCGAGCAGGCCGTTGCGCTCAAGCCCGACGTGATCCTCCTCAACATCGAGGCGAAGACCGCCACCGACGACGCGAAGCTCATCGAGAAGCTCGCCAAGATCGACATCCCGGTGGTGTTCGTGGACTTCCGCGAGAAGCCGTTCGAGAACACCGATGCCAGCATGCGCCTCATCGGCAAGCTGTTCGGCAAGGAAGCCCGCGCTGAAGAGTTCATTGCCTTCCGCAAGCAGCAGATCGATCTCGTGACCGAGCGCCTCGCCAAGGCTAACCCGGTGAAGCCGTTGGTGATGGTGGAGCGTGCCGGCGGCTACTCCGATGATTGCTGCATGTCCTTCGGCAACGAGAACTTCGGCAAGTTCGTCGAAGTGGCCGGCGGTCAGAACATGGCCGCCAAGATCATTCCCGGCACCTTCGGCGTGGTGAACCCCGAGCAGATCATCGCGGCCAATCCCGACCACGTGATCGTCACCGGGTCGAACTGGGAACTTTACGTGCCCGGCGGCGCCTGGGTCGGCGTCGGCTCCGGCGCGGACAAGGTGAAGGCGCGCACCAAGCTCGCCGGCCTCATGAAGCGCCCTGCCTATACCGGCGTGAAGGCCGTGAAGGACAACCGCGTCCACGCGATCTGGCACCAGTTCTACAATAGCCCGTACCAGTTCATCGCCATCCAGGCGATGGCCAAGTGGCTACATCCGGAGCTGTTCAAGGACGTCGATCCCGACGCCACCATGAAGACCCTCTACGAGCGCTTCCTGCCCGTGCCCTACAAGACCGGCTACTGGGTCTCCCTCACCGACAAGGAATAAGGCTCTTGGCCCACTCTCCCGCCATCGCCATGCCGAAAGGACGCGGTGCCTACCGCGTCCTCGTGCAGCGCAAGAAGCTCGTGCTTCTTGCGCTTGCCGTCGTTCTCGTTCTCTCCGTCATTGCCGATCTGGGCCTCGGCCCCGCGCGCTATTCCATGCGCGAGGTTGTAATGGCTCTCATGGGCTCGGCTGAGGTCACGGAGCAGGTCAGCGTCGTGATCTGGGACATCCGCATGCCGGTGGCGCTGATGGCCGTCGTCGTCGGTGCTGCGCTGTCCGCAGCCGGCGCGCAGATGCAGACGATCCTCAACAACCCGCTCGCCAGCCCCTTCACGCTCGGCATCTCGGCGGCCGCGAGTTTCGGCGCTTCCGTTGCTCTCGTGTTCGGCGTCGGCTTCCTGCCCTGGGCCATCGACTACGTGGTGTCGGTCAACGCGCTGCTCATGGCGATGGCTGCGGCCCTGTTCATCCATTTCATGAGCCAGCAGCGCGGCGTCACCGTCGAGACTATCGTGCTTCTCGGCATCACGCTCGTTTTCACATTCAATGCGCTGCTCGCCTTGGTACAGTATCTCGCGTCAGAACAAGCGCTGTCGGCCGTCGTGTTCTGGACCATGGGCAGCCTCACCCGCGCCACATGGCCGAAGCTCGCCATCACCACGGCTGTGGTTGCGATCTCGCTTCCGCTTTTCATGCGGCGCGCCTGGGCGCTCACCGCATTGCGGCTTGGCGACGACAAGGCCGCGAGCTTCGGCGTCAACGTGCGCTGGGTCCGGCTCGAAACCATGATGGTCATCAGCCTGCTCGCCGCCGTCCCGGTGGCGTTCGTGGGCACCATCGGCTTCATCGGGCTCGTCGGCCCGCACATCGCCCGCATGCTGGTGGGCGAGGATCAGCGCTACTTCCTGCCGGCCTCCGTTCTGTCGGGCGCCGCGATCCTGTCGCTCACCTCGGTGGTCAGCAAATCCATCGTGCCCGGCACGATCTTTCCGATCGGCATCATCACGGCGCTTGTGGGCGTGCCGTTCCTGTTCAGCCTCATCATGTCCACCCGGAGGCGCGCATGGTAGCGACCCTGCAACTCACCGACGTCGGCGTGCGCTACGGCAAGCAGCCGGTTCTGTCCGGCGTCACCACGCCGGTGCTGAAGGGCGGCGAGGTCACGGCGGTGATCGGACCGAACGCCGCCGGCAAATCAAGCCTGTTCCGGCGCATCGCCGGCCTGCTCGACGGACCGGGCGACATCCGCATCGATGACGTCGCCTTGAGGCCTGGCCTGAGCCCTGTCTGCTACATGCCCCAGGACACCTCGGTGAACACGGTGCTGACCGTCTACGAATCCGTGCTGCTCGCCCGCAAGCAGGGTACGCCGCGCAAAGTCACCGACGAGGATCTCCAGGAAGTCGACCGCGTTCTCTTCAGCCTGCGGATCGAGCCGATCGCGTTCAAGGGTCTGAATGAGCTCAGCGGCGGTCAGCGGCAGCTGGTGTCGCTCGCGCAGGTGCTCGTGCGCGAGCCGAGGATCCTCCTGCTCGATGAGCCGACGAGCGCCCTCGACCTGCACCGGCAGGTGGAAGTACTGGCGCTTATTCGCACGCTCGCCCGGGAACGGGGCATCTGCGTGGTGCTCGCGATTCACGATCTCAACCAGGTGCTGAAGGTCGCCGACCGTGTCATGGTGATCGATGCCGGCACCATGGTGAGCTGCGGCCCGGTGGAGACGGTGATCACCCCGACCCTGCTGCAGAACATCTATCGGGTCGATGGTCGGATCGAGCGCTGCTCGCGCCTGTGCCCGCATGTGATTATCGACGGGCCACTCGAACCTGCGTGAGATGTGGCGCCGCCGGTTCGATAAGCCGGCGGCCGCTTTCAACATGGTCGTCAGGCGCTGGGTAGCCTCGCGCCAGCTCGGCTGTTTACAACGGGACCTTCTCGAATCATGGAAGCCCGTGCATGAGCCTTGGACTGCCTGAACGCCGCTCCGACGAGCGCTTCGCCACCATGCTGGAAGGGTGGATCCGGGATACGAAGAGCAAGGCACGCATCGGGTGTTCCGTATGGGACCTGTCGCAGTCAGGCGTCCGGCTGGTGATTTCCGGCTCTGCGGATATTCCCGTGGAATTCGAGCTTGAGATTCCCGACGCGGGTGCAAGAGCCATGACACGGCTGGTATGGACAGACGGAACGCATTACGGAGCGCGCTTTACCAGTTAAAGCGCAGATCCGGGTCAACGCTCTCTTCACCCCTTGATGCCATGCTGTCCCGCATGACCTATTCCCGCGATACCCAAGCCATTTCCGAACTCACCGGCCAGCCCGTCAGCACCTGGTCCGAGGAATGGCGAATCGAGACCGAAGCCCGCACCCTTCTGAAGATGTCCAAAGCCGAGCGGGACGCCTTCTTCAATGGCCGCAAGGATGCAGATGGGAAGACCATCGACCGTGGTGTGATCGGCATTCGGGGACTAAAGGCCGCCGAGGAGATCAAGGCGACGATGGAAAGGCTGCAGGCAATCCGCAGCACCTCGAAGTAACGGATCCTATTCCTAACAATAGAAATAAAAAGGGCCGCGCCCAGTCCTGTTGTTTGACTGTGTTCGCGACCCTTAGGACCGTATTTGCCCCTACGGTTAACCCGGAATAAACCATCCCTAATGTGCAAGCAAGGCAAAATAGTTCGCAAATAAACGATCATTTGCGTCAGAATAGCGCGGCTATTCTCTTGACACGCTCAATTGACGCCATGATTTGTCACAATTTCGCCAGATTACTCTACGAATAGGGAGGTTCACGACCCTCATTTTGCCCCTACGGGTCGGACCTTGAAGCGCCCCTCCATGAGCGGGCGCTTCCTTTTTGGGGTCTGCCGCTGGTTTGTTGCCTTGGAAAAACCCGTTACGAAGCGCCTTGGGGGGCGAAGAAGCAGATGATGGCCCGGGTTGTCGGTTCCTCGCACAGGTGGAACTTGGCGTCCGGCGACATCTTGGAATGCTCGCGGCCGATGAGGCGCCCGTCCCAGAGCCGCCAGCCCTCGGAGGTTTCCGTCACCGTCTCGCCTCGGGCCTCGATGAGTTCACGACAATCGTGCTCGTCACAACACCAGGCCGGATACCAGTCGTGGGCATAGGATGCACCACCGAGCACGCAAGCTATTGCAACGATAGCCAGAGCCTTCACAGAGGCCATTCAGGACAAGCCTTTCCCGAGGATCTGGCCTCGATTGGCGAGCTTGACCTTCATCTTGGGGCGGGTCCTATGGCACGTCCAGCCCTGCCCTAACGGCAGAATTTCTTCGCGCCAGGTTTATTCCTGCGTCTTGAGGTAGGGCTCGACCTTGCCCTTGAGCTTGATGGTCATCGGATTGCCGAAGCGGTCCTTCGCATTGCCGGCGGTGACCCTGACCCAGCCTTCGCTGACGCAATACTCGTCCACATTGGTCTTCTCGGCGCCGTTGAAGCGGATGCCGATCCCCTTTGCCAGCAGTTCCTCGTTGTAGAACGGGCTGTCCGGGTTCGAAGCCAGGCGGTCGGGAAGCGTGTCGGTCATGCGAGGGTCTCTCAAATGGGTTGTTCAGGGGCGGCAACCTAGCGCCACACAGGCCGAAAGCCAATTCCGGCCAGCCTGACGTGACAACCCCGCCGCAATGTCCTACTTTCGTTGTACGCCCCAACGGCAGGACGATAATCTGCGCGTAAGCGGAAGAGACCAGGGAGAGAAAGACTTGTCGGCAGCGACAGACGGGATCCAAACGGATTTTTCCAACGATATGAGCTATGGAGACTATCTCCGGCTCGATACCCTCCTCTCCGCCCAGTCCCCCCTGACCTCCGAACATGACGAGCTTCTCTTCATCACCATCCATCAGGTGATGGAGCTGTGGCTCAAGCTCCTGAACCGGGAGCTCGACACGGCGCTGGCCCATATCCGGGCCGACGAGCTTCAGCCCGCCTTCAAATGCACGGCCCGGATCAACAGGATCCAGGAGCAGTTGATCCAGGCCTGGACGGTGCTCTCCACCATGACGCCGTCGGATTATCTCAGCTTCCGTCCGGCGCTCGGCAAATCCTCCGGCTTTCAGTCCTGGCAGTACCGGCTCGTCGAGTTCAAGCTCGGCGCCAAGGATGCGGTGAAGATGGCACCGCACCGGCACCGGGGCGATCTCGCCGAGCAGCTTGAGGCGGCCTACCAAGCACCTGGCCTCTACGACGAAGCCTTACGCCTGCTGGCCCGGCGCGGCTATGCGGTTCCCACGGAAGTTCTCGACCGGGACGTGACCCAACCCTATACGGCGCATCCCGGTGTCGAAGCGATCTGGGAGGAGATCTACCGCCATGCAGGCGAGCACTTCGATCTCTACGAGCTTGCCGAAGAGCTCGTCGATCTGGAGGACGCGTTCCAGCAATGGCGCTTCCGGCACATGAAGACCGTCGAGCGCATCATCGGCATGCGCAGCGGCACCGGCGGCAGCAGCGGCGTCAGCTACCTGCGCAAGGCGCTGGAAAAATACTTCTTCCCTGAACTCTGGTCCGTACGCGGCAAGCTTTAATCAGGTTGAGTGCATCATGCTTGATCTTCGCTCCCAGTTCTCCCGCTTCCTCAGCTCAGAGCCCGACCGCCTGCATTTTGCAGCCCACAGCCACCACCCCTGGCCGGACGTGACCCGCGAGGCGCAATTGCAGGTCTGGGACGATGCCGCCCGCCTGATGGACGACAAGTGGGAGCACATCCTGGGTCCCGTGCTTGACGAGTTCCGCGGCCATGTGGCCGGGCATCTCAACCTGCCGGATCCTTCCACCATCGCGGTGGCGCCGAACACGCACGAATTCCTGAAACGTATTCTCTCCTGCTTTCCCGCAGACTGCCCGGTGCGCATTCTCACCTCCGACGGCGAGTTCCATTCCTTCACGCGCCAGATCGCCAGATTGGAAGAGGAGCGGCTCGTGGAGGTCACCCGCGTGCCGGCGGAGCCCTTCGCGACGTTCGAGGATCGCTTCCACGCCGCTGCGAAAGCCGGCTACGATCTCGTCTTCGTCAGCCAGGTGTTCTTCAATTCCGGCTTCGCGCTCGATGGGCGCCACCTTGCGGAATGCGACCGCAATGGCGCGATGATCGTCATCGACGGCTATCACGGCTTCATGGCGCGGCCGACGGATCTCGGCAGCATTGCGGATCGCGTGTTCTATATCGCCGGCGGCTACAAATATGCCATGGCGGGCGAAGGCGCATGCTTCATGCATTGCCCACCGGGCTGGGGCGTACGCCCACGCGATACCGGCTGGTACGCCGCCTTCGGCAATCTCACGAACGCGCAGAGCGGACAGGTGGGCTACAGCGAGGACGGCTGGCGCTTCATGGGCTCGACCTTCGATCCATCCGGCCTCTACCGCTTCAACGCCGTCATGCGCTGGCTCGCGGACGAGGGCATCACGCCTGGCATCATCCATGCCCATGCCAAGGCGCTGCAGCAGCATTTCCTGCGGCGCGTCTCCGGTTCCGCATTGTTCGCGAACGCCTCGCCCGTGGTGCCGGCGGATGAGACGCGGCGCGGCAATTTTCTCACGTTCCAGACACCCGCCGCGCAGGCCATCCACAATGACCTGAAGGCGCTGCGCGTGGTGACCGACGTGCGCGGCCAGCGCCTTCGCCTGGGCTTCGGCATCTACCAGACCGAGGAAGAGGTGGACGATCTCCTGCGCCGCATCGACGAGGCAGGCGCGCTGGAATCTCTGCCCCTTAACACCTCTTCAGCCGCGTAGGGATCAGAGCCCCACCATCTTCATGCCCGGCTCCGGATACCGCGTCCCGGCGGCGGCTCCCGGCGGGATGATGCGGTCGATGCGCGCGAGATCCTCGTCCGTGAGCCTCACGTCAAGCGCACCCGCATTCTCCTCCAGATAGCGGCGGCGCTTGGTGCCGGGGATCGGCACGATGTCGTTGCCTTGCGCCATCACCCAGGCAAGCGCGAGCTGCGAGGGCGCGCAGCCTTTCTCGCGCGCCATGGCTTCGATCTCGCGCACGAGGTCGAGGTTCTTCTGAAAGTTCTCGCCCTGGAAGCGTGGCGAGTTGCGGCGGAAATCATCCTCTGCGAGATCGTCCACGCTTTTGATCTGCCCGGTGAGAAAGCCGCGGCCGAGCGGCGAATAAGGCACGAAGCCGATGCCGAGCTCGCGCACGGTGGGCAGGATCTCGTCCTCGGGATCGCGGCTCCAGAGCGAGTACTCGGTCTGCAATGCGGCAACCGGATGAATCGCATGAGCACGGCGGATGGTCTGGGGGCCGGCCTCGGAGAGCCCGAGGTAGCGCACCTTGCCTTGTCGCACGAGATCAGCCATGGCCCCGACCGTATCCTCGATCGGCGTCTCGGGATCGACCCGGTGCTGGTAGTAGAGATCGATCACGTCGACCTTGAGCCGCTTCAGGCTCGCCTCGCAGGCCTGACGCACGTAATCGGGCTTGCCGCTGATGCCGAGGCGCTCGCCATTGGGGCCGCGCACGTTGCCGAACTTGGTGGCGAGCACGACCTTGTCGCGCCGGTCCGCAATGGCGCGACCAACCAGTTCCTCGTTGCGGCCGACGCCGTACATATCGGCCGTATCAAGAAAGGTGACGCCGAGCTCGATGGCGCGATGGATGGTGGCGATGGACTCGGCTTCGTCGCTGGTGCCGTAGAACTCCGACATGCCCATGCAGCCGAGACCGAGGGCGGACACTTGCAGTTGGCCAAGCTGACGCTGCTGCATGGGAGATCTCCGAGTTTGACGATGGGGATGCCGCAGCGAGTGGCCGCGGATGGAGCATCAACTGGACTCATCCTGGCCGGTTTCAAGTGCGGCGAGCGTCAGACAGCCGCTTCGGCCAGCATCAGGATGATGCCGAACGCCACGAGAATGATACTGGGCCAGTGGTGCTTGGGGTGGAACGCGCGCACCCGCCCCTGCGGCTCGAGGGTTGCGCCTGCGCCCGTGGGACCCGTCCGATGCGCGTCGCTCAGGCGCCCTTTCCAGATCACCTGACCTGCCGCCAGCACGATCCCGGCAATGATGAGCAGCGCACCGATCCAGACGAGGACCATGCCCGATTGCATGTGACCCTCCTGCTGTAAGCCCCCACAAAGCGAAGCATAGCACGGCTTACACCAGAGACCCAAAAAGCGCTGGCTTTCAGCGAGAGGCCGAAGCCGAGCGGTTGAAGAGCAATGCGTCTGGATGGTGACGCATCGCCTCTTCCGTGCACGCCTCGGGCCCCAAGGAGGAGCGAAGTTTCGGATAGGATTTCGCCAGTTCGTCGAGCGTTACGTTCTCCGCAATGCGGGGATGGGCGACGCAGACAGCGCCGTCCTTGTTCCACGCGGCCTCGAACGGCAGGGGATCGACGCTATCGGGTTTCTGGATGCCGAAGCGGTCGTAGATGTCGACCAGCGTGCCGTCGCGCGTTGCAGGACGGTTATCGCCGCCGTAATCGGCACGCATCATGTGAACGCAGGCGGCATGCAGATCCTGCATCGGCACGTCCGCTCGGCTATCCCAGGGACGGTAGCCCATGAGAATGCATTTCCCCTCGGCGCCGCTGGTGCAGGTCAGGTCGACGCCTGTCTCCTTCTGAAGCGGCAAGCCGAGCTGCCGGCCGCGTGTGTCGGGCATGCAGGCGTTCTGAAATGTCCGCCCCGCAGGATCCCCGACCAGAAACCGGTAGAGCACGACCGGGCCGCCGGTCACCCCGTCCTCCGTTTCGACGGCGTCGATCAGGACATGGATTGTCTTCCCGCCGCTATGCATGACGATGCGGGCTCCAATCAGCGCCTCCCGCTTCAGAACCCGTCCCTCATCAAGGTGCAGTCTGAACTCACCCTGGTCGGCCTCAAGGCGGCCATTCAGGGCCTGGCCTGCACTGGGCGAGGCCAGGAGCAGAACGGCGCTGACGGCGATTGGCAATGGCGCATGCATGGCCCATCACTCTCCGGCGGATGCCAGGAGAACCCTCGCAGGGAAGCAACGAGGGTTCTCTGGCTCGGGCTTACTTGAGCGTGACGCGAGCACCATCCTTTAGGATGACGCTCGTGGCTTGCACGCCCTGGCCGGCGACGGCGCCCTCACGGGCAGCACCATTGAGGTTACGGCCATTGAGATTACGGCCTTGAAGATTGCGGCCGTTCAGCAGGATGCCGTTCAGGTTACGGCCGTTCTCGGACACGCCGTTATGGTTGCGGCCGTTGAACGACAGGCCAGGCTTCCGGGCATTGGCTTCCGAGGCCACAAGGAGGCCCGCCGTCAACGCAGCCGTGACGATAGTAAGAGACTTGATCATTGTGTTCACCTACATCCCCTTTGATTGAAGATGACCTTGCCGGCTCTTATTTTGAAACTTTATATCGATAGATGGCACAGCGAACTCAATGAACCCTAGGTTGAAAACTTTCCTCATGGAAAGGCTCCGTGTCCTAGCTCACATGCCACCGGCGAGGCCGCAGGGTCTACCCGCTATCGCAACCGTGCTATGCTTGAGGGATGCTCTTGCCATCCGTCACAATCCGCCGCCTCGGGTCAGGGGATGTCCCGGTTCTCCGTCGGGTGAACGTCCTGTTCGGGCAGGCCTTCGCGGATCTTGAGACCTACACGCAAAACCAGCCTGAGGACGCCTATCTAGAGGGTTTGCTTGCGAAAGAGCACGTTTTCACGGTGGTAGCGCTGGCCGGCCAAGAGGTTTTGGGTGGGCTCGTGGCCTATGAACTCGACAAGTTCGAGCAGGCGCGGCGCGAAGTGTACATCTATGACTTGGCCGTCCATGCGGAGCATCGGCGGCAGGGCATCGCGACGGCTCTCATCGAGCATCTGCGCGGGATCGCTGCGGAGCGTGGCGCCTGGGTGATCTATGTGCAGGCGGATTACGGCGACGACCCGGCCATCGCGCTCTACGAGAAACTCGGGACGCGTGAGGACGTGCTGCACTTCGACATCGCGCCGACAGCACCACCGGCCCGCTGATCCGCAGGCAGCCGGCAAAAGCGTCAGGCCGCCTGCCCGGCGCACCAGCCGGAGGACCAGGCCCACTGGAAATTATAGCCGCCGAGCCAGCCGGTGACGTCCACCACCTCGCCGATGAAGTAGAGCCCCGGCACCGCCTTGGCTTCCATGGTGCGGGAATCGAGTTCGCGGGTGTCGACGCCGCCGAGCGTCACCTCGGCGGTGCGGTAGCCCTCCGAACCTGCCGGCTTGAAGCGCCAGCGGTTCACCGCCTCCTCGACGGCCCGCAGCCGCTTGTCGGAATAATCCGCCAGGTTGGCGGGCCCCTTCTCGGTCTCGGCAATGAGCTGCGCCAAGCGCTTGGGCAGGAATGCCGACAGGGCGGTGTGCAGGGCCTGGCGGCCATTCTGCGCACGCGCCGCGCGCAGCTCCTCGAACAGGTTCACGCCCGGCAGCATGGACAGGGTGATCTCGTCGCCCTCGCGCCAGTAGGAGGAGATCTGCAGGATGGAGGGGCCGCTCAATCCGCGATGGGTGAAGAGCAGCGCCTCGGGAAATTGGGTCTTGCCGCAGGCCGCTACCGCATCGACGGCAACACCCGCGAGAGGCGTGAGCCGCTCCAGCATCGTGGGCTCCAGGGTCAGCGGCACGAGAGCCGGCCGGGTCTCGACAAGCTTTAAGCCGAACTGCTGCGCGAGATCGTAGCCGAAGCCGGTGGCGCCCATCTTCGGAATGGATTTGCCGCCGCTCGCCACCACGAGGGAACGGCACTGCACCGCGCCCTGCGAGAGCCTGAGCGAAAACCCTTCGGATGTTTTCACGACGGATTGCACGGAGGTCGCGAGGCGAAGCTCCACATGGGCCTGCCGCATTTCACTGAGAAGCAGATCGACGATCTGCTTCGACGAGCCGTCGCAGAAGAGTTGGCCCAAGGTCTTTTCGTGATAGGCAATGCCATAGCGCTCCACGAGGGCGATGAAGTCACGCTGCGTATAGCGGCGCAGGGCCGAGATGGCGAAGCTCGGGTTCTGCGAGATGAAGTTGGCAGGCGCGGCGTTGAGATTCGTGAAGTTGCAGCGCCCGCCGCCGGAGATGCGGATCTTCTCACCGGGCTTAGCCGCATGATCGACAACCAGCACCGAGCGCCCGCGCTTGCCGGCCTCGGCCGCGCACATCATCCCGGCGGCGCCTGCGCCGATCACCACAACGTCGAACTGATCCAACAGAGGTCTACCTCAGGAGATACCATCCTCGCTGGGTACTAAGGCAAACGGCCTGCAGCGGGGGATGCTCCTGTTATCCGGTGCATGCTGGTGACGCAAGCATCGGAGGCTGGAAGACTTACGTCAAAAAGTTCATTCAGTTGGAGCGTCAGCGCTCCTCTGTCTTATCGAGAAGCTCCGGATTGGACGGAGGATTCTCGAGCGGCTGAGGCAAGTCGTCTGCTCTATAGACAATTGGCGCACTGCACATGTCGCTGAGTTCCTGATCACTCCTCTTGCGGATGTCCTCGCCATAGTACTTAACGCCGCCGCTACAGTGGAGGGCCCATATGTTTCCCTGATAGGGCCCAGTGATCTTTGGTCTAGCCATCATTGACCTCCTAGAGGAACAGGATCTCCTGATCGATTATCAATGACGGTAACCGCATCGAAGCACGGCTCCCGTCGCGGCAACTCTCTCGGGAGATTGATGTTGAGGCGCGGCGGTTGCCGACGGAGCGTCGCCTTGCCGGCATCGTTCAAGCCAGCCGTCATTACATGCTTTAATGTGATCTTGATCTGATTGTCTCGGGAGCCGATCTGCTCAAGGGTGTCTTTGTAGTTGAACCCGATCGGCGCGAACAAGGCCACATTGTCTGCTGTCTTCGTATCCACCGTCAATTGGGAGTTGCCCGTCGCAGAGGCTTTCAAATTTAGCGTGACGTCCACCTGATCGATGATACTGCCTGTATTCAGATTCAACCGGGCAAGCTCATTCTGATAGGTTTTGAGGCCGCATGCGATGCTCTCCATAGCTTTCGGAAGGGTGATCTCCTGCGGAGATGCGTATGTCTGCGGGACTGCCAGAGCACAGCCTGAGCATAAGCCTGCGAGAAGACACACCGCTCCCAATCTCAACATGAGCTTCCCCGTTGAAATGCGAATTTCAGGATCTTATTGCGCCTACAACTTACAATTCATCAAATCAGATAGCACATTATCAAAGGTAGTATTCAGCGGCTCAGGAGAGGGATAAAGCAACGCTCTCGGCACACGACATGAACCGTGGTAATGGCGCATCGGCCTGCCTCTGAGAGCGCCCGCCCCATGCCGCATCCTGCCGAATACGGCGCCTTGTTCGCCGCAGCCTTTCTCTCGGCCACGATCTTCCCGTTCCAGTCGGAGGCTGTGCTGTTCGCGATGCTCGTGGCCGAGCACTACACCTGGTGGGTGCTCATTCTCGTGGCGAGCGTGGGCAATATTCTCGGCTCAATCGTGAATTGGTTCCTGGGCCGGTTCTTCGCCCGTTTCGAGGATCGCCCCTGGTTTCCGGTGAAGCGGAGCCAAATGGTTAAGGCCGAGGCTTGGTATCACAAGTACGGCCGGTGGACCCTGCTGTTGAGCTGGGTGCCGATCATCGGTGATCCGCTCACCATCGTGGCAGGTCTGCTGCGGGAACCCCTGCGGATCTTCATCCCGCTCGTGGCGCTCGCCAAAACCGGCCGGTATCTCGCCGTCGGGGCCTTGAGCCTAGGGTGGATTTAGCTGTTCCGCTGTCATTCCGGGGCCGCGCAGCGGAGCCCGGAATCCATAGTCGCTAACAGCGCAGGAAGATGCGCAACGCTGCTCATCCTTTTTTGGGCCGTCGTGTTTATGGATTCCGGGCTCGTCTCTACGAGCCGCCCCGGAATGACAAAGGGAGCTTAAGGTTACGGTCCCTGCAGGCTCGACCAGATCTCTTCCAAGTGGCCAGGGTCGATCACGTCACCGGATGCAGTGCGGATGACCGCGTGCATGCCGGCGGGTGCCTCGTTGGTCATGGCCCAGTGGACCGCCTCGCGCAGGGAGGGAAATTCCACGATGTCGCTCGGGGCGTTCTGACCGCCATGGGAGTCCAGGGGCTCGTATTGCAGATGGGCCGGAGCATCCAAATCGGTTTGCATCACCATGTCGCCGTCCTGCTCTTGTCCGAAGGGTTCAGGCGGGACAACGTTTGCAGAGGCTGGGCCGTTTCAGCTTGGCCGCAGGCAGGCAGCCCTACGCCACCTTGTGCTCTTCCCGGGCTTCCTCCCAGACCTCCCGGGCCGCATCGGCATTGATCGCCGCGATGCCGAGACCGACGATCAGGTCCGGCCAAGCCGAGAGCGTGGCGGCCGTTACCAGTCCCGCACCCACAATGGCCACGTTGGCGAAGGCGTCGTTGCGGGCGGACAGGAACGCCGCCTTGGTAAGGCTGCCGCCATGATGGCGAAAACGGGCGAGCAGGAGCGCACAGGCGAGATTGACCGCGAGAGCCCCTGCCCCGGCGAGCGACAGCGTCCAGGGCTCAGGCGGAACCGGAGCCCAGAACTTCTCCCAGGCCATCCAGAGCGTGGCGAGCCCCGGCACGAGGATGATGCCCGCCAACAGCATTCCCACCCGTGCCCGCATCTTCAGTGTGAGGCCTAAGGCCAGGATGATGAGGAGGTTGATCGAGGCATCCTCCAGGAAGTCGATGCTGTCGGCAAAGAGTGACACCGACCCGATGGCGAGCGCCACCGCGAACTCAATGCCGAAATAGCCGAGATTGAGGCCCGCCACGATGGCGACCACCCGACGCAAAGACCGATTGAAGGCTGTCTGATCCATTCCTCTTCCCTTCAGGCCGAGCCTTATCAAGGACGGCTGCTCCTTTCTAGCAAGCTCGACCTTCAGCAATTCCATTGCGGCAAAGCAGGCGCGACCACAAGGAATGGCAAATTTTCTTGCAAATTTCGCAATTTCAGATGAACAAGGCCCCACAGAATTAGGGGAAACCATGCCAGCCTATCGTTCTCGCACCACCACCCACGGCCGCAACATGGCGGGCGCTCGCGGCCTCTGGCGGGCCACGGGCATGAAGGATTCCGACTTCGGCAAGCCGATCATCGCCGTGGTGAACTCCTTCACCCAGTTTGTGCCGGGCCACGTCCACCTGAAGGATTTGGGGCAACTGGTGGCGCGGGAGATCGAGAAGGCGGGCGGCGTCGCCAAGGAGTTCAACACCATCGCGGTGGATGACGGCATCGCCATGGGCCATGACGGCATGCTCTATTCCTTGCCCTCCCGCGAGCTGATCGCGGATTCGGTCGAGTACATGGTCAATGCCCATTGTGCCGACGCGATGGTGTGCATCTCCAACTGCGACAAGATCACCCCCGGCATGCTGATGGCCGCCATGCGCCTCAACATTCCGGTGGTCTTCGTCTCGGGCGGGCCGATGGAAGCGGGCAAGGTCGTGCTCAACGGCGTGACCAAGAAGCTCGACCTCGTGGACGCCATGGTGGCGGCCGCCGACGACAAGATCGCCGACGAGGATATCAAGGCGATCGAGCGCGCTGCCTGCCCCACCTGCGGCTCGTGCTCGGGCATGTTCACGGCCAATTCCATGAACTGCCTCACGGAGGCGCTCGGCCTGTCGCTTCCCGGCAACGGCTCGACACTGGCAACGCATGCCGACCGCAAGCGCCTGTTCGTGGAAGCCGGTCACCTGATCGTCGATCTCGCCCGCCGCTATTACGAGCAGGACGATGCAAGCGTTCTCCCGCGCACCATCGCCTCGTTCGCCGCGTTCGAGAACGCCATGACCCTCGACATCGCCATGGGCGGGTCGAGCAACACGGTGCTGCACCTGCTTGCCGCCGCCCACGAGGCGGAAGTTGACTTCACCATGGACGACATCGACCGCCTGTCGCGCCGCGTGCCGGTTTTGTGCAAGGTCGCGCCGGCCATTGCCAATGTGCACATGGAAGACGTGCACCGCGCCGGCGGCATCATGGGCATCCTCGGCGAACTTGACCGCGCTGGCCTGCTCGACACCTCCGTGCCGACCGTTCACGCCGAGAGCATGAAGACCGCGCTCGACCGCTGGGACGTGCGGCGCACCAACTCCCACGCAGTGCACGACTTCTTCCGCGCGGCCCCCGGTGGCGTGCCGACGCAGACCGCGTTCAGCCAGGAAAGCCGCTACGACAGCGTCGATACGGACCGCGCCGGCGGCGTGATCCGCGATGCGGAGCATGCGTTCTCGAAGGATGGCGGCCTGGCGGTTCTCTCCGGCAATCTCGCGCTCGACGGCTGCATCGTGAAGACGGCGGGCGTCGACGAGAGCATCCTGGTGTTCTCGGGTCCTGCCATCGTGTTCGAGAGCCAGGACGATGCGGTGAGCGGCATCCTCAACGGCAAGGTGAAGGCCGGCGACGTGGTGGTCATCCGCTACGAGGGACCGCGCGGCGGCCCCGGCATGCAGGAGATGCTCTATCCCACAAGCTACCTGAAATCGAAGGGTCTCGGGAAAGCCTGCGCGCTCATCACCGACGGACGCTTCTCGGGCGGCACCTCGGGCCTCTCTATCGGCCACGCCTCGCCGGAAGCCGCCGAGGGCGGCACCATCGGCCTTGTGCAGGACGGTGACCGGATCGAGATCGACATCCCGAACCGCCGCATCAATCTGGCCGTGGACGATGCCGAGCTCCAGCGCCGCCGCGCTGAGCAGGAGGCCAAGGGCTGGCAACCGGCTCAGCCGCGCAAGCGCAAGGTGTCGGCGGCCCTCAAGGCGTACGCCATGCTCGCCACCAGCGCCGCCAAGGGCGCTGTGCGGCAGATCTAAAGCGAAGGGAGCCCGGCAGGACCGGGCTCCCTTCACGCTCGCCATGTGCGAAAACGCACACGATCTTGGCCATTTTACTGAGCCAGGACCGTTTTCCTCCCTAAACGAGGAGTTCCCCGACCACTCGTACCTCCTAGCTGATGCGTTACACAATAACGTAAGGGAGGACGCGTCATGTCGAGTCGAGGCGACACAGGTTCGGGTGTTTCAATTCGCGAGAAGCAGTCAATCCCCCGTTCGGTCACCGTTACAATCCCATGGATCGGATGCCCCTCCGCCACAAGCATTCTGGCCCTGAGTCTTGCAACGATGGGGTCCATCGGCTCGGCGCAGGCGGCCTGCACATCGAGCATCTCGGGCGGGCAGACGCGGGTGGTATGTTCGGGCACGACGACCGATCCCCACTGGGTGAATAATGACGCGCCGACCTCGGTTGGGGTGCAGGCAGGCGCCACGATGGAGACCAGTGAGACCGCCATTCGCATCAGGAGCGGAAGCACGGTCACTGTCGAGAGCGGCGCCACCATCAACGTGACCGGCGGCAATGCGGACGATGCCTTCAATGCGATCTACGCGGGAGGCAACGACAGCACGATCACCAACAATGGCTCGGTCTCAACGACGCAGAACTCGGTAGACGGCCTGGAAGCCACGGGCAGCAGGAACACCCTCGTCAACACGGGCAATGTCTCAACTCAAGGGAGATCGTCGGAAGCCATCATTGCGCGCGGGCAGAACAACATCCTGCGCAACAGCGGCACCGTCCAGACATCGGGTTCCTCGGCCCGCGGCATGATCGCGGAAGGCCACAACAACAGCTTCGTCAATTCGGGAACGATCCGCACCACGGGTGCCGGCGGCGAGGGTATCCGCGCCGATGGCGGCGGCACGATGAACGCGGCTGACAACGTCACGATCAGCAACAGCGGCACCATCACGACAGGCGGCTATACGGCGGATGGAATTCGGCTGATCGGCAACAGCGGCACCATCACCAACGACGGCACCATCACCGCATCGGGCCTTGAGGCGCGCGGCATCAAGATCGAAGGGAACGGCAACAGGGTCGAGAACCGCGGCACCGTGCAGGGTTCAGGGAACGACGGCGAAGGTCTCTACATCATCAGCAACACCGGTCAGACCAATACCGTCATCAACCGGGACGGCGGCACGATTGCGAGCCGCGACGAGGTGGCTGTGCGTGGCCGGCACGGGTCGGAGGTGATCGAGAATTTCGGCACGATCCGCACGCAAGCCGCGCAGGGCACTGCGGTCGATCTGGCGGATGGCAACGATTCCCTTCTGATCGGCGCGAGCTCGAGGATCGAAGGCCATGTGCGCGCAGGCGCGGGCACGGACACGTTCAGCCTGGGCGGCCGCACGGACGCCACCTTCGACGTGCGCGAGATCGGTGCAACCGCCAAATACCGCGACTTCGAGCGCTTCGAGAAGGTCGACACCTCCACCTGGACAACACAAAACGACAACAACAGCGCCATGCCCTGGGCCGTGCGCGAGGGCACGCTCCTCGTGACCGGCAGCATGGGCGGATCGGGCATGACCGTGCATCGCGGTGCGACGCTCGGCGGCACCGGCACCGTCGGCAGCATCGATGCGCTGTCTGGTAGCATCCTGTCTCCCGGTGTCGATGGCGCCGCGACCCGCGCAGGCGTCGGCGACATCCGAACCCTGAATGTCAGGGGCGACGTCAACATCGCGGCCGGCACCACCTACCGGGTCGACCTCAACAACCGCTTCGAGAGCGACCGGATCGTGGCGAACGGGCGTGCCAGCATCCAGGGCGGCACGGTCGAAGTTCATGCGGAGCGGGCGACCTATTCGCCGGGACGCTGGACAATCCTGACGGCGCAGCGGGGTGTGACGGGTCAGTTCAGCGGCGTGGACGACCTGATCTTCTTCCAGCCGCTCCTGACCAAGGACACCAACAACGTTTATCTTGAGCTGCTCCCCGTCTTCCCGGGCACGAATCCCGATCCGAATCCCGGCCAGGACCCGTCGGATCCTGGCGATCCCCGTCCGCGGCCGGTTCCTCCCCTGCAGCCCGAGACCACGCCGCCGGTCACGATCCTGCACCACGAGAACCTTTTCCGTGCGGCCATTCTCTGCCGCCTGCGCTGCTCGTCCTCGGATGCCATGGGGGCAGTCCCCTCCTTTGTGGCGATCGACTCCGTGCCGGTTCAATATGTGGCGGATCTTCCTGGGCGGAGCGCGCCGGTGGCTGCTCCCGTTGCCGAGGCTCCGGCCTCGCGGGGAACAGGTTGGGGCGTGTGGGGCAAGGTCCTCGGCTCCTACGGGCGCACCGACGCGACGCCGACCTCCGCGGCCATGGAGCGGACGACGGGCGGCATCGTGGTTGGCGTCGATGCAGGGCTCGGCACGCCCTATCGCCTTGGTATCGCGGCAGGCTACCTCGCCGCGTCGTTCGACATCGACGCGGCTGCCGCGTCCGGTGACGTCGACAGCTTCCACATAGGCGCCTACGGGTCCGCGGCTTTCGGGGCCTGGACCCTGCGCGGCGGCGTGGCTTATACCCATCACGAGATCGAGCTCGCCCGTGGCGCCGTGCCCGGCCGCTTCCGCGGCGGCGAGTCGGACACTTCCGCCGATTCGGTGCAGGTCTTCGGGGAGGTTGGCTACACGTTCCGGCTGTCGGACCGCGTCACCCTGGAGCCGTTCCTGGGGCTCGCCCATGTGCATGTGAGCAGCCACGATGTGGTGGAGAATGCCTCACCGTTCCAGGCGAACGGCGAAGTCGCCTCGTTCGACACCACTTACTCCACCCTTGGGGCGCGGCTTGTCGCAACCATGCCGACAAGCGCCGGGGTCGTGACCTTCAAGGGCATGCTCGGCTGGCGCCACGCCTTCGGGGACGTGGCTCCCGAGGCACGCTTCACGGTCGACGGCTTCCCCACGCCGTTCCTCGTGGTCGGCGCTCCCATCGACCGCGACAGCCTCGTGGTGGAGGCCGGCGTGAACTGGCAGGTGAGCGAGACGGTCACGATCGGCGTCATGTACGACGGCGCGATCGGGCAGCGCGACCAGGAACACACCCTGCGGGGAAGCTTGAGCGTGCGGTTCTGAAGATCGGCAGGCTGCGGTGGTCTCGTCCGCCGCAGCCAAAGGTCTCAGGGCAGCGATCCCGCCTTGACGAAACAGTATCGCCTGGAGTCCAGTAACCCGATCAGCCGCAGGATTCCCGATGACCCGCCTTCTATGGATCGCCAGCCTCTCTTTGCTTATGGGGCCGGCCCTCGCCCAGACCACGCCGGAGGACAAGCCTCTCCGGCTCACCGTCCGCCCATCCGGAACCGAGGTGGAGGGTAATGAGGCCTTGGAGCGGCAGCAAAAACTCCTCAGGCGCCTGGAGCGGAGCAACCATATGGTGCGCTCGATCTGCATCAACTGCGGCGACGAGTGGAAGCACCAGATCTACACCCCGTTCGACCCCTATGCTGCCCTGGGCCGTGGCGCCCAGCCGTCCGACGCCGGTAACTAATTTCACAGGCTGACCTTTGGCCGCGCCTGGATTTTGTTGAGAAGGTTTTCCGGACCCTCTATATCCCGGGAGGTCGAGGACGACCTCGCCTTCATGACAAACGGTAGGGACGGCCCTGCCTATGACGGAGGTCCTGTCATGGCATGGACTTTGCTTGCGCTTGCCGGTTTGTTCGAGATCGGTTGGGCCATTGGCCTGAAATACACCGAGGGCTTCACCCGGCTGGTTCCCTCGGTTCTGACGGGTCTCAGCATGGTGATCAGCGTCGTGCTCCTCGGTCTTGCTCTCAAAGATCTGCCGGTTGGAACAGGCTATGCGGTCTGGACTGGGATCGGCACCGTTGGAACCGCTCTGCTCGGCATCTACCTTTTTGGTGAGCCGGCAACCGTGATGCGCCTGGTCTGCATCGGTCTCATCGTCTCTGGGATTCTCGGCCTGAAGTTAGCTTCAGGCTAGCTTGGACCTGTATGGTGAGTGCGTCATGACCACATTCGTTCAGGAAAGGCCGAGATCGTCGGCGCGAGGCCTAAGGGTCTTCGTGCTGGTCGTCTGTCTCGTGATCCTGGGCCTCGAGGGTTGGCGCGACCTGCATGAACGGGATCATGAGATCGCCCGAATTCGGGCCGAGACCCTGAATCTTGCCAAGTCCCTGACTCAGCACGCCCAGGATACCTTCGAATTGGCTGATGCCCTCCTGGTGGATGTGGTGGACCGGGTCGAGACGGGTGGCATCATGCCCGATGCTATTGCACGTCTGGACGTCTTTCTGGTCGAGCGAGTTCAACCGCTTCAACGAATCAAGGCGCTGACCATCTTCGGCGAGGATGGTACGCTTCTGAGCAGCTCGCTGCCTGGCCACCGTGGCCGCGTGAATATCGGCACCCTTGCCTTGTTCCAGCATCACAGAACTACAACCAGCAGCGAATGGTTCGTCGGTCCCTTGATTCGCGATCCACTCGGCGGCGATTGGATCCTGACCATCTCGCGACGCTTCAACAAGCCAGATGGCAGCTTCGGCGGCGTTGTCCAGGCGAGCATCCCGCCCCGCTATTTCGGAAATTTTTTCGGCCGCTTCGATGTCGGATCGCAAGGTACGATCACCCTCCTTCACCAGAACGGAGCGATCCTGTCGCGCTATCCCTATATCGAGCGCGCAATTGGATCCAATGTCCTGGATGACCCGCAATTCAGGAATGCGAGAGGCTCCGGCAACTACGATTACACCTCTCCGATCGATGGGCTGGTCCGTATCGGCGGCTATCAGCGCAATCACATCTTTCCCGTCGGGGTGATAGCCGCCGTCGGTCGCGACGAGGCGCTCGCGCGTTGGAACGAGGAGTTCGTGTTCCGCAGCAGCATCATCGGCCTGCTCATCCTCACGATCGGCTCGCTCGGCTGGATTCTCGCCGGAGCCCTTCGACGACGGGAGCAGGCTGAGGCGGAGCTTTCCGTTCTGGCCACCACCGACGGCCTGACGGGCTTGGCCAACCGCCGAACTTTCGACAGGCAGCTCGAAGCGGAATGGCTCCGTGCCGCGCGCCAGAAAACCCCCATGTCTCTGCTGTTGATCGACGTGGATCAGTTCAAGGCCTACAACGACGTCTATGGGCATCAGGCTGGAGACGAATGCCTGCGGACCATCGCCAAAACCATCTCTGAGGCAGCCCGCCGGCCCGGCGATCTGGCGGCGCGTTACGGCGGCGAAGAGCTTGCCATTCTTCTGCCGGGAGCGGACGAAACTGACGCAGCAACCATCGCGGAGCAGTTACGCGCGAATGTCGAGTCTCTTCGCGTGCGGCACGAGGCCAATCCTCCGAGCTGCATCCTCACGATCAGCATCGGCAGCGCCACCCGGATCCCGAGCCTGGATCGCTCCCGCATCCGCCCGGACGACCTGATCACGCTGGCAGATTCCGCCCTCTATCGCGCCAAGCAGAACGGGCGCAACCGCGTCGCCAGCGAGAAAGCCGCCTGATCAGGCCTCCCCGATCAGAACACGTACTCACTGAAAGCAGGCTTCACCGAACCACCCCATGCGCCGTGGTAGCGCTCCAGCAGCCGCTCTGCCTGCGTGCGGCCCGAGGCCACGATCTCCTCCGCATAGGCGAGGTGGCGGGTTTCGTCATGTCCCGCCTCATCGAGACAGGCGCGGCGCTGGAGGCCTGCCCGTGAGAGGGCTAGGGCGTCCCGGGCGACATCCTGCGCGGAGCGGCCGGCGATGCTGGCTTTGAGGGCCAGCTTCGGCACGTCGGCGCGCAATTGCTCGCGCTGCTCCGCACTCCAGGCCTTCACCAGTTCCCAGGCGCCATCGAGGGCCGCTTCGTCGTAGAGGATGCCGGTCCAGAAGGCGGACAGCGCCACGATGTGCTCGAGGTTGCCCACATCCGCACCGCGCATCTCAAGATAGCGCTTGAGACGCACTTCCGGGAACAGGGTCGAGACATGGTTGGCCCAATCCGAGCGCGTGGCGCGCTCGCCCGGCATCTGCGCGAGCTTACCGGCGAAGAGATCGCGGAAGGATGCGCCCGCCACATCGTGATAGGTCGAATCGCGCTTGACGAAATACATCGGCACGTCGAGCGCCCAATCCACATAACGCTCGTAGCCGAAGCCCTCCTCGAAGGCGAAGGCCATCATGCCCGTGCGGTTCCTGTCCGTATCGAGCCAGATGTTGGAGCGCATGGACAGATAGCCGTTGGGCTTGCCGTCCGTGAAGGGCGAGTTGGCAAAGATCGCCGTTGCAATCGGCTGCAGCGCCAGAGAGACGCGCAGCTTCTTCACCATATCGGCCTCGGAGGCGTAGTCCATATTCACCTGCACCGTGGAGGTGCGGTACATCATGTCGAGGCCAAGCGAGCCCACCTTCGGCATGTAGTTCGTCATGATGCGATAACGGGCCTTGGGCATCACGGGCGTTTCAGCCCGTGTCCAGAGCGGGCTCATGCCAAGGGTGAGAAAGCCGATTCCGAGCTTTTCACCCACGGCCTTCGCGTCGGCGAGATGCTGCGCCGTCTCATGGGCCGTATCATGGAGGTTCGCAAGCGGGGCGCCTGACAGCTCGAACTGACCACCCGGCTCCAGCGAGATCGCACCGCCGTCCTTATCGTCGGCAAGGCCGATGGGGTGACCGTCCTCCATGATCGGAGCCCAGCCGGTGCGCTCCTGCATGCCTTCCAGCAGCGCACGAATGCCCTTAGCCCCGTCATAGGGAACCGGCGTCAGGTCAGCTCTGTAGAAAGGAACCTTCTCGTGCTCGGTGCCGAGCCGCCACGACTCACGCGGCTTCTCGCCGGAGGCGATCCACTCCACGAGTTCCGACCGCGCACCAATGGGGGTCGTATCGGATACGTCCCGCGCCATGCATCACCTCATCAATAAGCGCGTTCAAGGCGCGCCGACTTAAGCGTCGGAACTCATTAAGGGGGTTAACGCCAAGGTGCAATGCGGGACCCATGCACAAAACGATGAGGGCTCCAGCGCATCGTGCGGAACCAGACCGCACGATGCTTCGCATCAATGCCGGAACGCCGGCTCCCCTGTCGTTTCAGCGCTGAGCCAGTCGACCACACCGGCGAGCGCATCCCGATTCGACAGGCCACGGCCGACTGCCTCCGTATAGAGCGTCAGCTGATGGTCGGCACTGGTGCCGCGGGCGACGATCCAGCGGGCGAGATCGAGCTCCCGCTGGCAGCCGAGCTCCTTGGCATCCTCGGCCACCAAGTCGAGAGTCTCGTCGAGGAGTTCGCGCACCGGTTTGGCCGTGCGGGTCTTCTCGTCGACGAAGCTGCCGTGGATGCCGTAGCGCTGGGCGCGCCAGCCGTTCTCGTCGTTGATGGCGCGCGAGGCGCCGGTCTGGCCGGCATTGAGTTTCTTATCGAGGCTCAGGTGGCGCACCAGGCAGCGGTAGAGGGCTGCAATCGCGATGGTGTCATCGACCCTCGTGCAGCTGTCGGCCACGCGCAGCTCCAGGGTCGGATGCTTCAGCGACGGCCGGATCACCCACCAGACATAGCTGGAATTCTCGATGGCGCGGGCGGCCACCAGCGTATCGATGTAGCGCTTATAGTCCTGCTCGTCCTCGAACAGATCCGGGAAGCCGGTGCGCGGCAGCTCGCGGTAGGCCGCCAGCCGGTAGCCGAGGAGGCCTGTCCGCTGCGCCTGCCAGAAGGGCGAGGAGGTGGAGAGCGCCAGGAGCAGCGGCAGATAGGGCTGAACCCGGTTCATGATGTCCACGCGCATGCCAAGATCCGGCACCTCCACATGGACATGCATGCCGCACAGCACGTTGCGGCTCCCGAGCATCTGCAGGTCGTGCATCACCTTGCCGTAGCGCGGCTGAGCGGTCGGACGCACGCGCGACCACACGGCGAGCGGATGGGTGCCGGAGGCCATGATGGACAGGTTGAAGTCGCGGGCAACGGCCCCGACCGAGGACCGCAGACCGGCCAGCTGAGCGCGGGCATCGGCCAGCTCCAGGGAGGGCTTGGTAGCGATCTCAAGCTGCGGCTCCAACATTTCGGGCTGGATATCACCCGAAACCCGATCCCGGCAGGCGGCGAAGAACTCCTTGATCTTGCCTTTGGCAATATCTCGTCTGGGCGCATCGTTGACGAAGTACTCTTCCTCGATGCCGAACTTGAAATCCCAGCTCATTTCCTCGTGTCCTTCATTATTCTTTAGAAATGACCCTCGCACAGGCGGATCGGCCTACGACGACAGGCCCAAACTCCGGCTCAATTGGGCCAGAATGGGGCGAATCGGCATGAAACTGCTAAGCTTTTGAAGCTAGAGGCAGATCGGCTTGAGCCGTCGTCGGACGACGAGATCAGTGCCAATCGCCGAGCACGGACTGAACGATTGCCAGTGCGGCCACAGCGGCTGTGTCGGCACGCAGGATTCGCGGTCCCAACGATACGCAAACACATCTTTCGTGGGCAGCGACAAGCGCTCTCTCCTGATCGGTGAACCCTCCTTCGGGTCCCACGATAACGACGAGACCATCTTGAATGTTCCCAAGCTTGGCCAGGGCCTCGACCGGGTTCGAAACAGGCGCGTTCTCGTCGCAGAAGATCACCAGCTTATCCGCCTCCAAGTCCTTGAGAAAGCGCTCTAAAGTGCGCTCCTCGCGCACCTCCGGGATCGACAGGATCCCGCATTGCTCGGCGGCCTCGATTGCATTGCTGCGCATCCGGTCGAGGTTGACCCGCGAACTCTGGGTCCGTTGCGTCAGGACGGGCTGGAGAACGCCCGCCCCCATCTCCACGGCCTTCTGGACCATGTAGTCGAGACGGGCGTGCTTGAGAGGCGCGAAGGCATAGACGATGTCGGGTGCAGCGCTCTGCTCGCGAACCCGCTCCACACAGACGAGATCGGCAGCCTTGCGGCCTTCCACCGCGACCTCAGCGCACCACTCCCCGTCCCGGCCGTTGAAGATCAGGACTGTGTCTTCACTCTTCAGGCGCAGGACGTTCAGCAGGTAATTGGTCTGCCCCCTGTCGAGAGCGACCCTGACGCCGGCCTGGAGGGGTGCGTCGACGAAGAGACGGGGAGCGTTGAAATCGTATTCAGCCATGATGACCTTGCGCTGAGCCGCCCACGCTGTATCAACTTCCTCTGCCCCCAGGGAGAGGGGTGGCCGCTTTGGTCACGGGAAATTCAGGTGCTATATGGCACAGCTTGAGGCCGAGGCGACCATTCGCCTCTTGGCTTCGTGGCCCTTCACCTGATAACAGAGCGCAGGCTTGCGAGACGTCGCAGGCTTTTTGAGGGAATCTTGGCATGACGCATATCCGTTCGCATCTTCTGGCTGCGTTGGCCGTTGTGGGCTTCTTCATGAGCGCTCCTGCCTTCGCGCAGTCGAGCGCCTGCCAGGAAGGGCAGAAGATCCTGCAGGAGCGGCAAGGCCTCATTCAGCAAGTCAACAAGCTGATGGAGGGCGGCAAGAAGAAGCAGGTCGATCCGCGTGCCGCCTGCTCCGTCTTCACGAAGCTCGTGACGAATGGCAATGCCGGCGAGAAGTGGATGACCGAGAACAAGGACTGGTGCCAGATCCCCGACCAGGTGGTCGAGGGCTTCACCAAGGACCACAAGCAGACGCAGACCATCAAAGGCAATGCCTGCCAGGCTGCCGCCAAGATGGCCGAGATGGAAAAACGCGCCAAGCAGCAGGCCCAGCAAGCCCAGCAGGGCGGCATGGCTGGCAAGATGGGCGGCGGCCTGACCGGCACCCTCAGCGTTCCGAAGGGCGCCCTCTAATCTGAATTCTTGAGCGTGATGGACCGCCCGGCTGCGCCTTCCCTGCCCGATGCTGTCAGGGGCCATTGGGCAGAGCGGTGGGCGCCCTCCTCACTCAAGCCGTATCTGCGCCTCGCCCGGATCGAGCGCCCCATCGGCTGGTGGCTTCTGCTGCTCCCCTGCTGGTGGTCGGCGGCGCTCGCGGGTCTCAATGCCGGCCAGCCCTGGCCCAATCCGCTCCACTGCGGGCTCTTCCTGATCGGTGCGGTGGCCATGCGCGGGGCTGGCTGCACCTACAACGACATCGTTGACCGGGATCTCGACACCAAGGTCGATCGCACCCGTCAGCGCCCCCTCCCCTCGGGACAGGTCACGCTCAAAGGTGCGCTGGCTTTCCTTATCCTCCAGGGCCTCGTTGGCCTTCTGGTTCTGCTGCAGTTCAACGGCTTTGCGATCGCCACCGGCTTCGCCTCCCTCGGCGTGGTCGCCCTTTATCCCTTCATGAAGCGCTGCTTCTGGATGCCGCAGATCGTGCTGGGTCTCGCCTTCGCCTGGGGAGCCCTGATGGGCTGGGCCGCTGCGTTCGGCTCCCTGAGCTGGGCTGCCATCCTTCTCTATCTCGGCAGCATCGCCTGGGTGGTGGGGTATGACACCATCTATGCCCTCCAAGATATCGAGGATGACGAGGTCGTCGGGATCAAGTCCTCCGCCCGCTTTTTCGGTGAGCAGGTGAAGCAGGGCGTCGGCCTCTGTTATGCCCTTACTGTGATGTTCCTCGCCATCGCGTTCATGCAAGCGGGCGCGGGGATCGTGTCGTTCGGAGGCTTGGGCCTGTTTGCCCTTCACCTTGGATGGCAGGTCGTACGGATCGACCGCCGCGACGGCGCCGGCGCATTGCGGCTTTTCCGATCGAACCGTGATGCTGGCTTGATCCTGTTCATGGCCATGACCCTGGACTGCCTAATCTAGATCTCTCAAGACCGTTTTAAGACATCGTCCCTATCGCTCGGGAAAAGGCCGGGAATGGTGCGCGGGATATGGTATCTCCGCCCTGGAGTTCCCATCTCAGGTTCGATGCTGTCCCCTTCACCCCTTTCCCTGTCGTCCCTTGCTCCGGCGGTGCGCGATGCCGCTCGCCGTGCAGGGGACCTGGCCGTGCCCTATTTCCGTGCCGGCGCGCAGAGTACCGCCAAGCTGTGGTACAAAGGCGGGAGTTCCCCTGTCACCGAGGCGGACATCGCCCTCGACACTTATTTAAAAGGCCAGCTCTCCGAGCTGCTTCCGGAGGCTGGCTGGCTTTCCGAGGAAACGGTCGACGACCCGGCGCGGCTCGGGCGCAGCTATGTGTGGATCGTCGATCCCATCGACGGCACCAGGGCCTTCGCATCTGGGCATCCGGACTGGGCGATTTCCATTGCTCTGGTGCAGGACGGCAAGCCCGTTCTCGGCATCCTGCATGCTCCGATCCATGATCGTCTTTATGAAGCAAGGCTCGGCGAAGGCGCGTGGAGCAATGGTGTGAGGCTGCAGCTGCCCGAGGCGGAGACCTTTTCGGGCGTGGCCCGGGTGGCAGGTCCCAAGCCCCTCGTTGATCGGCTAGAGCTGCACATCAACCCGGTCGAGCGCCTGCCCAAAGTCCCCTCCCTCGCCCTTAGGCTCGCCCGGGTGGCGGACGGCTCCATCGACATCGGTCTTGTCTCGGCCAATGCCCAGGACTGGGACATCGCCGCAGCCGATCTCATCCTGCAGGAGGCAGGCGGTCGCCTGACCCAGCTTGACGGTTCGGTTCCGGTCTATAACAAGCCCAGCCCTTCTCACGCAGAGATGATTGCCGTTGCGTCACGGTTGCATCCTCGTGCTATTGGAGCCATGAGAGCCTGAAGCATCGCTGGCTCCTCAGGCCTCATCGTTACAACCCTCGACACAAGAGCCCTATCACCATGACCGACACGCCTGGCAAGCAGCTCCTGCATCTGGTTTTCGGCGGCGAGCTCACCAGCCTCGAAACCACCGAATTCAAAGACCTGTCCAAGCTTGAAATCGTCGGCGTCTTCCCGAACTACGCCTCGGCCCACGCTGCGTGGAAAGCCAAGGCGCAGGCCACCGTGGATAACGCGCAGATGCGCTACTTCATTGTCCACCTGCATCGCCTGCTGGATCCGCAGCAGGGCTGACCCGCGCACGATGGGTCTCGTCAAGCGCATCACCCGCTCCCGCGCGGTGCAGGAAACCCTCGGGTTTCTTGTGGCAGGCTATCTCAAGCTCGTGCAGCGCACGAACCGGTTCGTCATGGAGCCGGCGGATGCCTATGACCGGATCGAAATGCCCGTGATCGCCGCCATGTGGCACGGGCAGCATTTCATGATCCACTTCGCCAAGCGGCCGCAGGACCGGGCGGCAAGCCTCGTCTCCCGCTCGGGCGACGGCGAGTTCAACGCCATCGCCCTGCGCCACTTGGGGGTCCGTGCGATCCGCGGCTCGGGCGCGCGCGGCCGCGACATCCGCAAGAAGGGCGGCGCCCAGGCCCTGCGCGCCATGCTGCGGGCCTTGAGCGAAGGCGAGATGGTGGTGATGACCGCCGACATCCCGAAGATCTCCCGCGTATGCGGTCTGGGCATCGTCACCTTGGCGCAGCTGTCCGGTCGGCCGATCGTGCCCGTGGCCGTCGTCACGAGCCGCCGCATCGACTTCAACAGTTGGGATCGGGCCAGCATCGGCCTGCCCTTCGGCCGCGGCGCTATCGTGCTGGGTGAGCCCGTCCCGGTGCCGCGGGATGCAGACGAGCCTGCTCTCGAGCGCCTGCGCCAGAGCGTCGAGCGGGAGCTGGATCGGGTGCACGAGCGCGCCTATGCGCTGGTTGGCTCCAGGGATCCGGGGGCCAAGGCCAGCCCTATGCTTGCGGAAGGCTCCCAGGCATGAGGCTGCCATTCACCTTCAGGACCTACCGAACTGTCGTGTCCATCCTGGAACCCGCCGTTCTGGGCCTTCTCTATTGGCGCCAGCGCAAGGGTCGCGAGGACAAGACCCGTCTCGGCGAACGCCAGGGCCACCCGAGCAGGCAGAGGCCCAAGGGCCACCTGATATGGGTCCATGGCGCCAGCATCGGCGAGACCCTGTCCCTCCTGCCGGTCGTGGAGCGCATGACGCAACGGGGTCTTGCGGTTTTGGTGACCTCAGGCACCAAGACCTCGGCCGGCTTGATCGCCCGGCGGCTCCCACCTGGTGCGGTGCATCAGTTTGTGCCGCTCGACGTGCCACGTTATATGAAACGCTTTCTGGATCACTGGCAGCCGGACTTGGCCCTCATCGCCGAATCGGAAATCTGGCCCAACACGATCATGGCGCTCTCGGAGCGGGACATCCCGCTCGTCATGGTCAATGGCCGCATGTCGGATCGCTCATATCAGCGTTGGCAGAAGATGCCGGGCATCATCAGGGGCCTGCTCGAGCGTTTCGCCCTGTGCCTGACACAAACCGCCGAGGATGCTGAGCGGCTGGCGCGGCTCGGCGCCCCCCGCGTGGTCGTAACCGGCAACATCAAATTCGACGCGGCACCGCCGCCGGCCGATCCGCGCGTGGTGGCGCAGCTCTCGGGTCTGATTGCGGGTCGGCCGGTCTGGCTTGCCGCCAGCACCCATCAGGGTGAGGAAAGCGCCATCATCGCCGTTCACCGCGCCCTGGCGAAGCGTCACCCCCATCTCCTGACCATCATTGCGCCCCGCCATCCGCACCGGGGTCCTGAAGTTGCAGCGCTTGCAAGCCAAGCAGGTCTGCGGGCCGGCCGCCGCTCGCAAGGAATGCATCCCGATCGGGCGACGGATGTCTATGTGATCGACACGGTCAGCGAGATGGGACTGTTCTACCGGCTCTCTCCCATCGTGCTGATGGGAGGAACCCTTGTGCCGGTCGGCGGGCATAACCCGATCGAGCCCGCCAAGCTGGGAGCCGCCATCCTGCATGGGCCGCACGTTCATGCGGCTGTGGAGATCTACGAAGCGCTCGACCGTTCCCGCGGGGCCCTGCTGGTGAAGGACAGCAACAGCTTGGCACGGGCGGTGAGCGAAATGCTCGGCAACACCGCCCTGACCCGCGACATGGCCCGCGCCGCCGGAGACGCGGTGCAGGCACTGGGCGGCGCCGTGGACCGGACGATGCAATCCATCGAGCCCTTCATCGTGCAGGCCAAGCTCGGAGCCCGCCGCTGATGCGCGCGCCACGCTTCTGGTGGCAACCCTCCGCCTCGTTGCAGGCGAACCTGCTGCGCCCGGTCGGCCTGGTTTATGGTTCCGTAGCGGCAAGTCGAATAAGAAGGCGTGGCGAGCAGGTGGAGCTGCCTGTCATCTGCATCGGCAACTTCACGGCGGGCGGCGCCGGCAAGACCCCGACCGCCCTGGCAATTGCCGCGATCCTGGATGGGGCGGGTGAAAACCCAATTTTTCTGTCCCGGGGTTACGGCGGCCGCCTCGCGGGTCCCGTCCGGGTTCAGCCGCAGCACGGAGCTGCCGATATCGGCGACGAGCCCGTTCTTCTGTCCCGCACCGCCCGGACCATCGTGTCCCACTCCCGGCCCGCCGGAGCGCGGCTCGCCTATGAGATCGGCGCGACGGTCGTCGTCATGGATGACGGGCTTCAGAACCCGTCCCTGATCAAGGACTGCGCCATCGCGGTGGTGGACGGCGCCACGGGCATCGGCAACGGCCTGCCCCTGCCGGCCGGGCCGCTGCGGGCACCCATGAGGGCTCAATGGCCTTTGGTCGACGCTGTTCTGGTGATTGGCAACGGTGAGCCGGGACGGCAGGTCGCCCTGGAGGCTGACGAGCACGGCAAACGCGTCTTCACCGCATCACTTGAGCCGGCCCCGGAAGCCGCCGAGACACTCAGGGGCCGGAGGGTCATGGCTTTTGCCGGGATCGGGCGGCCGGAGAAGTTCTTCGACACCCTGCATGCCTGCGGGGCCATCGTGGACGTGACCCATGCCTTTCCGGACCACCATTCCTTCAAGCCGGAGGAGGTGGCGGCCTTGCGGCAGGAGGCCGAAAAGCTTGGGCTCCTGCCGGTGACGACGGAAAAGGATCTCGTGCGGATTACCGATGCTTCGGCAGCATGGCCCGAACTGATGGCACTGCCGGTGCGGCTGCGGATCGAAAACGAGACGGGTCTTCGCAACCTTCTCATGCGACGCATCAACGAGCGGCGCCTGCGCGTGGTCTGAAGCGGCCTATTTTCTGGGCGCGGCTTGCCCTATGATGTGCATCATCACGGCCTCGGGGGAGGCATAGGGCTCCTGACGCTCGACGCTCCAGTACTTCAACTCGTCCAGGGGGATCTCGGCACCTGTCACCGCACAGCGCACATAGGCTCCGGGCTTCACCACCCGAAGATTGCTGTCGAGATATTGCACGACGGCTTCGCCGCCGCTGCGTTCGAACTTGTTCAACATGAAAGACATCGACGGATTGCGTTGCGCTTACCCTTCACATAAGCGCTGCGCCGACAGATTGCCAACCTGTACTCAGAACAAAGCACCCTGCTCTTCCACCGCCACGATCCTCGGCTTCACGGGTCTCGGCCGCGAGCCGATGCGCCCGCCGGTGGCATCGGCCTTGCCGTCTGCGAATTCGAGCACCAGCGCCTGACCGTCATGCACCGCCTCGGCGGAGTTCATAGGCCGCCCCTCTGCATCGCGCACAAGCGCAAAGCCCCGCTTGAGCACCGACTTGTAGCTCAAGCTGTCAAACAGCTTGGTCACCGCCTCCAGCCGGTCGGCCTTGCGGGCGAGCTGGCTCTGCAGAGCGGGCGCAAGCCGTTCAGCCACCCGCTGGGCAGTCTCGGAAGCCTGGGCGAGCCGCGTCCGCTCAGTGCGCAGCAGGGTCTCGCGCGAGACCACGAGGCGACGGCCGATCTGCTTGAGGCTCTCCTCACGCAGCAGGATGGAGCGGCAGACTGCATTGTGGGGACGCGGCCCCACCGCATCGAGGCGGGCGCGCATGCGGGCTACGTTCGCCACCGGCGACACATGAGCGAGCTGGCGCGCCACCTTGAGCAACCGCTCCTCATGGCCCCGGGCATTGCGGGAGAGCGCCGGATAGAGCTTGGTGGCGGCAAGATCAAGCCGCTGGCGCTTGGGTGAGAACAGCGTCTCTGCGCTGGGCATGGCCCGCGTCGTGGCGCGCAGGTCCGAGCGCCTCCGCTCGATAAGCCGCAGTGCAGCCTCTACGTGGCGGCGGGAGAGGTCGTTGACAGCGGCTGCCAATTCAACGCGCACCGGCACAACCATTTCGGCAGCACCCGTGGGTGTCGGCGCGCGAACGTCGGCGGCATGGTCGATAAGGGTCGTGTCGGTCTCGTGGCCAACCGCCGAGACGAGCGGGATGTCGCTCTCGGCTGCGGCGCGGACCACGACTTCCTCGTTGAAGCCCCACAGGTCCTCGATGGACCCGCCACCGCGGGCGACGATGAGCACATCAGGGCGCGGGATCCGCCCGCTCGGCTCAAGAGCATTGAAGCCCCGGATGGCGGCGGCGACCTCCGCCGCGCAGGTCTCGCCCTGCACCCGCACCGGCCACACCAGCACCAGGCGCGGAAAGCGGTCCTCCAGCCGGTGGAGGATGTCCCGGATCACCGCCCCCGTCGGGGAAGTGACGACGCCGACCACCTGCGGCAGGAACGGCAGGCGCCGCTTGCGCTCGGGGGCGAAGAGCCCCTCCGCATTGAGCTTCCGGCGTCGCTCTTCCAGCAATGCCATAAGCGCGCCGATTCCCGCGGGCTCAAGGCTCTCGACGACGATCTGGTACTTGGATGAGCCCGGGAAGGTGGTGATGCGCCCGGTAGCGATGACCTCCATGCCCTCCTCGGGCCGGATCCTCAGCTTGGAGAAGGCACCCTTCCAGATCACCGCATCGATTCGGGCGTTCTGGTCCTTGATGCAGAAATAGGCGTGGCCCGACGAATGCGGCCCGCGATAGCCCGACACCTCACCCCTGAGGCGCACATGGCCGAACGCATCCTCCAGGGTGCGCTTGAGGGCGCCCGCGAGGTCGGAAACCGACCACTCCTGGGCATTCGAGGGGGCTTTGTCTGCGAACATGCCGTGAACCTAATCCGCCCCCATGGGGTCTGCCAAGGGTGCGGACGCAACAGGTGGCGACATCGGCAACCTATTCCCTGTGCATTTCGCCGCGGCGTTCAGAAACTGCACAAAGAGTGCCGCAGCTCGCCGTATTCGACAAAAGTATTGCATCACGTAATGTTATGTTATATAGTTAGATTTGCAAGAACAAAATGAACGCAAATCATGGGGCGAACAGTGCTAAAATTATAAGGAGGCTTTTATGCAACAGATCGAGGCGCAGTCCCTAATTTCTCTCTCAGCGGATGGAGAAGAATCGTTCATTACCGGTCTCAATCATGATTATGTTCGGGCTGTCTATGGGCAAAATACTTACATCGATGCTGGGAGAGACATGGAGCTTGAAACCAGCTTACCTATCGCGATGCTTGTCGTCACCGTCGTCAATGATGCCGACCCGGTCAACCAGTACGAGAGCTTCTCTATCGATTCGCGAGATGGCCGGATCACATCATCCGATAAGCTCAACCCAGGTAGCATTATAAGTATCGACGGCATCGCTATCGGTGTGATCCCCGACAACTCGAGCCAATCGGCTTTACAGATCAACTTCAATGCCAATGCTACTGCCGACCAGGTGCAAGAACTGATCCGTTCCTTAAGCTACATCAACACAGCCGAAGATTATCAGATTTCCTCCAGCAGGGTATGGCTCAGGATCAAGCAAGATGGAGGTGGTTGGGACAATGCATTCATCGATATAAACACCGCATCGGAAGACAAGATCGTCTTCTCGCCTATTGCCGATGTTTTTCAAGGGACGGCCGAAAGCGATATATTCTATGCTCCCGCAGCATCCTTGGGCTTCGGAGATGCATTGGATGGGGGGGGAAGGAGATGACATTCTCAACCTGCACGGTGTCTTGGAACCTTCGCCGGAAGAGATGTATTTTGAATACCGCATTATAGACATGGACGGCTTCAGCAGCATCGAGTTCATCAATGGAACACGCTATAACGATAGCCTCTCGATCAGAGCTGATCAGCTAGGCGATCTGCGCCAGATCTCGGGTGGCTTGGGAAACGACTCTGTCGTTTTCTACGGCGAAGAGGTCGACCTCCAGCATATCGCCTTCGCCGACGTAGAAACATTGTCATTTGGAGACGACAATTCAGCAATCATCGTCGACAAAGTCGAAGATGCCAAACATGTCATTGGATATCTTACCCAGGGCGAGACTCTCATTCTGACTGCAGGCACTCTGACCGAGGCTGAGCGGCTCGCAATCCACCGTCGGGGAGTCGATACGATCATTACGTACAAGGAGGATGGGTCAACGGAAACAACAACTCACCATGCTCCTGAAATAACTGCCCTCGACGGCGACCGCCACAAGATCAATGTGAGCCAAACCATTCATATCGATGCCGGGCGAAATGCGGTCATCAGCTCCGATGACGGCCTTCTTGGCAAGCTTCAAGTCCGGGTCACAGATATAGAAGCGGGAGATCGTATTGAGCTTGACACGTCCGGTCGGGTCAGTCTTTCCAATGGTCATGTAACCGGCAGCATTGTGAGCGTGGATGGCATCGAAATCGGCTCCCTCTCCATTAAATCTAACTTTTTCGACATCGCGTTCAACGACAATGCCATACCCACGCTAGTGCAGGAAATCCTGTACGCGCTGACCTATACCCATGCGGATAGCCCACTAAGCACGCTACGGGAGATCAACATACTCTTAAAGGATGTCGGCGGCCGCGTTTCGGCAACAAACACCGTCATTGTCGAACCCTGGGAATGGTCGGCGGAGCGCATCACTGAGGGCCAAGGCGCGGGAACGGAGGTCGGCACATTGGCAGCCGCGGACGCTGATGGCAATGATCTCACCTATGTGCTGGACAGCACGAGCGCCGAGGTATTTGAGCTAGAAACAACTGAGGGCGGCTATAAGGTAAAGGTGAAGGAAAGCGTTACCCTCGATTACGAAACCCTCGACCACCGCAGCTTCATCGTGCAGATCATAAAGGGCTCCGACACAATCAAAAGGACGTTCAGTCTGCTTCTTCAAGACGTGGACGAGGTGCCAGGCGCAACGTTCGACGCTCTAAGCGTGGATGAGGGCGCGGAAGGCGGCACTCCGGTCGGGACGATCACCGCATTCGACCCCGAACTCGGAGATGTCCATTGCACATTGACGTCAGAGAGCGAGGACATCTTCGAGCTGACTGATGAAGGCCTGGGCGCTTATACGGTGAAGGTCAAGAACGGCATCGTTCTAGACTATGAAGACCCGGCGCATCGCAGCTTCACCGTCACAGTGTCCGATGGCTTGAATGAAGTTCCAAAAACATTCACCCTCAACCTGCAGAACGTGAATGAGGCTCCAAGCCTGACCTTCACCAGCGTGAAGATTTCCGAGGGCGTAGGATCGGGAACAGTCGTCGGAACACTCGTCGTTCAAGACATCGACGGCCCGTCTCTGGAATACAGCATTACCGGCGCCAGCGCGGCATTGTTCGAGTTGGAAGAGACCAGTGCCGGCCACTTTGATGTCAAAGTGAAAGCTGGCGTCACTCTCGATTTCGAGACTTTCGCCCACCGCGAATTCACGGTTTCCATATTCGACGGCTCAAATACGGTCCGGGAGGCCTATACCCTCGACCTCACGAACATCGACGAGGCTCCGACCCTGACTTTCACTGCGCTGACGGTGAACGAGGGGGCCGGTAGCGGAACGGTCGTCGGCAAGCTTTCGGCGAAAGATCCAGAAGGCAAAACTTTGTCCTACACTCTCACGGGCGGTAGCGAGAACCTCTACAGCTTGGTGGCTGATTCCAACAGCGGCTACAAAGTTGCCGTCAAGAACGGTGTTGTTCTTGACTATGAGGATTCCGCGCATCGCACGCTCTCCATATCGGTCTCAGACGGTATCCATACGGTTAGGAAGACGTACGACCTGAACCTGACTGATATCGTCGATGTTTGGACCGGCACACGTGGAAAGGACACGCTCAGGGGTCAATCCGGCGCGGACATCATCAAGGGGCTGGCCGGGGACGACAAGCTTCATGGGAATGCCGGCAATGATACCCTCTATGGCGGCACCGGAAACGACAGCCTCAAAGGGGATCAGGGCCAGGATACTTTCGTGTTCAACAGCAAGCCGAATAAAAGGACCAATAAAGACAAGATCACTGACTTCTCTGTGACGGATGATACGATCTGGCTCGACAACAAGGTGTTTACGAAGCTTGGTGCGGCAGGCTCCGAGACTAACCCGGTACAGCTGAAGAATAGCTACCTTGTGGTCGGCTCTAAGGCCAAGGACAGAGATGATCATATCATCTACGACAAAACCAAAGGGGTGCTGCTCTACGACGCTGACGGCTCCGGCAGCAGATACAATGCGGTGGAGATCGCCACCTTGTCCAAAAATCTCAGGATCACGGATAAGGACTTCTTCGTCATCTAAAACCCTGAAAGATTGTATCCCTCCAGCCGAGCTTCAGTGTGAAGCTCGGCTTTTTTCTTTCGAGGGTAGGCAAGGACCCGTCAAGCCGCTAAGAGCCCAGGCGTCATTAGGAGGCAGGTCCATGAACATTCTTCTCATCGGTTCCGGCGGACGGGAGCATGCTCTGGCCCGCAGCCTCCAGGCGAGCGCTCTATGCGACAAGCTCCTGATCGCTCCTGGCAATCCGGGTACGGCGCAGCACGGCACGAATGTGGTTCTGGATGTCATGGACCACCCCGCCGTGATCGACTTCTGCCGGGTGATGAAGGTCGATTTCGTGGTGGTCGGGCCGGAGGCGCCTCTCGTGGCAGGCCTCGTGGACGACCTCAAGGCCGCCGGCATCAAAGCTTTTGGGCCGAGCAGGGCCGCCGCCCAGCTCGAAGGCTCCAAGGCCTTCACCAAGGATCTCTGCGCCGAGTTCGGTATTCCCACGGCCGCCTACCGGCGCTTCACCGATGCGGAGACGGCGAAAGCCTATGTGCGCAGTTACGGCATTCCCATCGTGGTGAAGGCGGATGGCCTGGCCGCAGGCAAGGGTGTGGTGGTGGCCATGTCGTTCGAGGAAGCGGAGGCCGCCATCGACATGATGATCGGTGGCGGACTCGGGTCAGCCGGGGCCGAGGTGGTGATCGAAGCCTTTCTTGAAGGCGAGGAGGCGAGCTTCTTCGCCCTCTGCGACGGCACCCGGGCCATTCCCTTCGGCACGGCCCAAGACCACAAGCGCGTGTTCGACGGCGACCACGGCCCGAACACGGGCGGCATGGGCGCCTATTCGCCCGCTGCCGTGTTGACGCCGGACCTGCAGGCGCGCGTCATGCGGGAGATCATCGAGCCCACGCTCGCCGGCATGAAGGCGCGCGGGATGCCCTATACAGGCATTCTCTATGCCGGGCTCATGCTCACCAAGAACGGGCCGCAGCTCATCGAATACAATGCCCGCCTCGGCGATCCCGAAACTCAGGTGCTGCTGCCGCGCCTGAGATCCGACCTTGTGACCGCCCTGCTCGCCGCCTGCGACGGCATGCTGAGCAGCATTTCCCTACAATGGTCAGATGCGGCAGCGCTCACGGTCGTGATAGCCGCCAAGGGCTACCCGGGCGCGGTCGAGAAGGGCTCGGAGATCAAAGGTATCGACCGGGCCGAGGAACTCAGCGATGTGATCGTCTTCCATGCTGGCACAAAGCAAGACGGTGACCGGATCGTCGCCAGTGGCGGGCGGGTGCTCAACGTGACGGCTCTCGGTACCACCATCGCCGAGGCTCAGCGCAAAGCCTATGAAGCCGTGGACCGGATTGAGTGGACCGAGGGCTTCTGCCGCCGTGACATCGGCTGGCGGGCGGTCGAGCGTGAGCAAGGCTAACCCTCTTGACTGATGACGTCAGGTAAGTTTTCACTCGTCCGGGTTGCGCCTCATTTTCCGGTGTCGGCTCATCAACTTCGGGTCTCGGCGCTCTAGCTTATTGTCGAGGCCTTTCCAAAACGCTGAGCGGCTGCCCTATGAGCGATGATCTCTTTCCCGGTTTCGAGAGCCACTGGATCGACACCGAGGTCGGGCGCATCTTCGCGCGCAGCAAGGGCATCGGAAAACCGTTGGTGCTGCTGCACGGTTTTCCCCAGACGCATGCCATGTGGCACCACCTGGCACCGGCCCTCGCCGAGACTCACACGGTCGTCTGCATGGATCTGCGCGGCTATGGCTGGTCCACGGCACCCAAGGGGGATGCAAAACACGAGACTTATTCCAAGCGGGCCATGGGACGGGACGTCGTCGAGGTCATGGAAGCCCTGGGCCACGTGCACTTCGCGGTGGCCGGGCACGATCGCGGCGCGCGTGTCGGCTACCGGCTTGCGCTGGACCATCCAGGCCGTGTCGAGCGCCTCGCGCTGCTCGATATTCTGCCGACCTATCACGTGTGGGAGCAGATGCGGGCCGGCGCGATACCGGAAGCGCATTGGGGCTATCTCTCCCAGGCCCATCCGATGCCTGAGGAGGAGATCGGGCGTGATCCGATTCCGTATTTCGAAGGTTTGATGCGGCTGTGGTCCGCCGCCGGCGACCTCAGCGCCTTCGATCATCGGGCCTTGGAAGCCTATTGGCAGAGCTGCAACGAGCCCACCCGCATTCATGCCTTCTGCGAGGATTACCGGGCCGGGGCGACGCAGGATGTCGAAGCCGATGAGGCCGATCTTGCCGCCGGCAAGACGATCGCCTGCCCGACCTATGTGATCTGGAGCGATTTCTATCTCGTCAGCGGTCCAATGGGCGACGCGCAAAAGCCGCTCGACATCTGGCGCCGCAGCTTCGCACCCAATGCGAACGGCATCGGCGTGTCGTCTGGACACTTCGTGGCGGAAGAGAACCCGAGCGCGACCCTGGAAGCGCTGCAGGCCCTCCTGCTCGGCTGAAACCCGACACTCTGCATTGATCCTCGCGTCTGTGACGGGAGGAACCTGTCATGCAAGCGGCACGTTCACCGCTGCAGACGGGAACCCATTCATGGCCAAGCACATTTCGGACCAGCCGAACGCTCAGGACGCATTGTCCGATACTGAAGTCATTCCCATCACGGAAGAAGAGCTGCGCCTCGACAAGCGAGAGGTCACAACGGGAAAGGTTCGTGTGCGGACCAGCGTCGATGTCGAGACGGAACTGGTCAAGGCCACGCTCGAAGGCGAGACCATCGAGGTGACGCGCGTTCCCATTGATCGGATCGTCGAGCGCGCTCCCGAGGTTCGCACCGAGAACGACGTGACGATCATTCCTATCCTCGAGGAGGTTCTTATCGTCGAGAAGCGTCTTGTCTTGAAAGAAGAACTGCACCTCCACAGGCGCAGGACGGTTGAAGACGTCGAGACGCCGGTGGAGCTTCGCAAGCAACGCGCCATCATCGAGCGTGTACACTCTGACGACGATACGAACTCCAGCACATGAAAGCACGCGTGAGCAGCTTGTCTTTAGGAACGAAGTCGACGGGCAGTGCTTGATAGGTCAATGCGTCTGGTACCGCGATCCATCCTCGATGCGGCGCAGACATTCTGAAGCATTGAACCACTTTGCAACCGTGCCGCTTCTGACGGCTCATGGAGATTTTGCGCAATGGCCAAGACTGTAACCTGTCTCTTCGGCAGCGACTCTCAAGCTTCTTCCATCGTCCGCGAGCTGGAGCAATCGGGCATTTCGCACGGCAAGATCTGCCTGTTCACCGCCTCCGGCAACAATCGTACGTGGGATGGCACCAGCGGCTTCGACGAGAGCTCCAGCGGATCGAACCATGACCGTGTCGAGAACTACCTGACCACGAACGGCGTGCCGCACGATGATGCCCGCGCCTATGCGGAAGGCGTGCGCCGTGGCCACGCTCTCATTGCGGTGCGCTGCGATGACGACGAGGTTGACCGCGTGGTCGACATTCTTGACGACGACGATGTTCTTGATCTCGACGAGCGGCAGGATGCTTGGCGGTCTGAAGGCTGGAGCCATCAGGGTTCGGGAAACGCGGATCTGGGAGCATCGGCAACCACATCTGCCGGCATGCTCGGTAGCGGCAGGACCGAAGGCAGTTCCATGCGCGACCGCGAAAGCCTTCAGGACAATGGGGTGTACGCTCAAGGCCGCAGCTCGGATCGCGACGAGGTGATTCCGGTCGCCGAGGAAGAGCTGCATGTGGGCAAGCGCGAGGTCAGCCATGGCCGGGTGCGCATCCGCTCCCACGTGACCGAACGCCCTGTGCAGGAGCAGGTTTCTCTCAGAGAAGAACACGTGTCCGTCGAACGCCGTCCGGCCGAGGGCACCATGCGCAACGGCTCGGTAAACGATGGCGACCTCTTCCGCGAACGCTCCATCGAGATGGAAGAGCGTGCCGAAGAAGCTGTTGTCTCGAAGGAAGCCCGTGTGGTCGAGGAAGTGGTGGTGCGCAAGAACGCCGACCAGCGCACGGAAACGGTCTCCGACACGGTGCGTAAGACCGAGGTGGAGGTCGACGACGAGCGCAACACCGGCATCTCGCGTACCGGTACGACGGACAAGAACCGCTAGTATCTCATGAACGACTCATATGAAGCCCGGGGCTCATCTCCCGGGCTTTTTCATGCGGCCCATACCGCATCCTCTCGGAAAACTCCCACAGCAGTGCGGGGGCCGCGCGCTCATACAAGCCCGCATAGACCTTGAGGCCGATGGGCTTGTCGAAGAGCAGATGCAAGTGCCTACGGGATCATCCTCTGTTCATCCGCGCCTCAAGCTTGGCGCGGTCACCGCGTCGCAACTCTCCATATGGAGGGGGGCCCGGCGATCCAGCACAGCTAAGAGAGGACATCCGCCACCCAGACCTCTAGGATGCCGCGCTCCTGCGGTTGCTGACCATGACCACACCCGCACCATGGGGACCTGAAATCCTCGTCAACGTTCCTGCCGGAACACAGAGCCAGCCGAAGCTTGTGGCTCTTCAGGATGGCGGCTTCGTGAGCCTCTATGCGTCGTCAGCCCTGATTGGACGACCACCAGCCTTCGCGGCCAGCTCTTCGACGGCAACGGCGAGAAGAACGGCGACGAGTTCATCATCGCAACGGGCAGCGCCAGCCTCGCTCCCTTATACGCGACCGGAATCGTCCTGACGGATGGCCGGTTCGTGGTAACCTGGCAGGAATACGTGAACCATGGCGAGGCCGGGATCGGACGGGAGATCCGGGCTCAGATCTTTAATCCCGATGCGACCCGGGACGGTAATCCTGTCGTGGTGAATGACGGCATTCCCGCGGGTGAGCAGCTTCACCCTGCCATTGCGGCTCTAAGCAATGGCGGCTTCGTCATCACCTACGAGGATCCCAACCAATCCGATCCCATGGCGCCACCTCGGGACGACATCATGGCCAGGGTGTTCGACGCCTCGGGCCAAGCCGTCGATGCGCGTTTCGTGGCGAACGGCACGACGGACCGAACACAGGCCTCACCCAGCATGGCAGGGCTCAGGGACGACCGTTTCGTCGTTGTCTACACCGATAGCAGCCGTAGCCCGGACGATCCGGCTGTCCGCACGATCCGCGGGCGCATCCTCCCTCATGATGGGCAGGAAGCCACCGGCGAATTTCTGGTAGCAAGCGAAACCGGCAACACCCTGGAGCAGCCTGTTGTCGTTTCCCTGTCGGACGGCCGGTTCGTGGTGGCCTGGACGGAGATGAAATCCCAGGACAACAGCACGGTGTCGAGCATCAAGGCGCAACTCTTTTCGGAGAGCGGCAGCAAGATCGGCGGTGCATTGACGGTTGATACGTCAGTCAATGGTGAAATCCTGGATAGCCCTTCCCTTGCACCTCTGCCGAGCGGTGGCTTCGCCGTGGCCTACCGCAATGCGGCCTGGCCGGATATAGACGTGCATCTCGTGACCTTCGATGCCGACGGTAACAGGGCCTCGGACGAGCTGATTGCCAATCCGTCCACAGACGGTTCGCAATCCTCCCCCGCAATGGCGACGTTGGCTGATGGACGCTTCGTCGTCGCGTGGCAGGACGAGAGCGCCGCCTCGGTCGACTTCGCCGATATCCACGCGCAGATCTTCGATGCTGGCCTGGGCGAGTCTCCCGAGCCGATCAACGGGACGGATGAGAACGACTCTCTGGACGGCACAAACGGGAATGACCAGATCTATGCTCTTGCGGGCAATGACACGCTCAACGGCCTTGCCGGCAATGACTGGCTGGACGGCGGCACCGGAGCCGACCTCATGCGCGGCGGGCGAGGCAACGACTCCTATGTAGTCGATGACTTAAGCGACCAGATCGTGGAAGCAGCAAACGAAGGGCACGACACTGTCGTGACCGCGTTCAGCTTCAGCCTCGCGGATCTGCCGAACGTTGAAGCGCTCAGTGTTGGCGGCTCGGCGGACACCAATCTCACCGGCAACAATGCGGTCAACCAGCTGCTGGGCAGCATAGGCGCCAATCGGATTGACGGCGGCCGTGGGGCCGACACGATGGTGGGCTTCACCGGAAACGACACCTATGTGGTGGACGACACCGGCGATCTGGTCTTCGAGGTGGAAAATGGCGGGCTCGACACGGTTGAGAGCAGTGTAGGCTTCATCCTGGGCGATCACATCGAAGCCCTGATCGGGACCGGTACAGCTGCGATCAGCCTCACCGGCAATATCCTGGCCAATCGCATCATCGGCAACAATGCGGCAAACACCATCGACGGCGGCCAGGGGAACGACACGCTGGCTGGCGCCAGGGGCGACGATCTCATCCGTGGCGATGCGGGTGCGGACACGATCGACGGCGGGTCGGGTTTCGACATCGTGTCATTCGTGCATGCTGCCTCGGGTGTGACGGCGAGCCTGTCAGGAGGCTCGGCCGGCGAGGCTGCCGGCGATGTCTATGCCGGGGTCGAGGGCTTGTCGGGCTCAGCTTTCGCCGACAGCTTCTTCGGCTCAGGTCAAGCCTGGCTGAGCGGCCATGGCGGCAACGATACCTACACGGTCTCAGGCTCAGATCAGGTGATCGAAGGGGCCGGCGGAGGATCGGACACGGTGGTCGCCGTCACGTCCTTTGCTCTGCGGGCGGATGCGGAGATCGAGGTGCTACAGACCAGCGCGGCGGCTGCGACAGCTCTGAACCTGACGGGCTCCGACTATGGCAACACCATCCTGGGCAATGCCGGCAGGAACCAGCTCCGAGGCCAAGGCGGAGCCGACGTGATCCGGGCAGAGGCGGGCAATGACGTGCTCTCCGGCGGGTTGGGCAACGATCAGCTGCGGGGCGGGGCCGGCAAGGACGCGTTCGCGTTCGACACGCGCACGAACAAGAGCACGAACGTGGACAAGGTGCTCGACTTCAAGTCCAAGGACGACAGCTTCCATCTCGACAACGCGATCTTCACCAAGCTGGGTCGCGGCAGCACAGCAGGCGTGAAGTTCAAGGCCGACATGTTTGTGGAGGGTACCCGAGCCAAGGACCGGGAGGACCGCATCGTCTACGACAAGAAGACGGGTAGCCTCTACTACGACAAGGACGGCACCGGCGGCTTCGCTCAGGTGAAGATCGCCACGCTGACCAACAAGGCAAAGCTCTACTATCACGACTTCCTCGTCATCTGACGAAGTACGGGCTCGCCTTACCGCCTCCCCTCGAAGAACCCCCGCAGCAATGCGGCTGCCTCGCCTTCCCTGATGCCGCCATAGACTTCTGGGGCATGGTGGCAGGTGGGCTGGTCGAAGAAGCGCACGCCGTTGTCTACCGCGCCGCCCTTCGGGTCATGCGCCGCGTAATAGACCCGGCGGATGCGGGCGAAGGAGATCGCTCCGGCGCACATGGTGCAGGGCTCGAGCGTCACGTAGAGATCGCAGCCGGAGAGACGCTCGTCGTCCAGTGCTTCGCAGGCCCGGCGGATGGCGAGCATCTCGGCATGGGCTGAAGGGTCGCGCAGCTCCCGCGGGCGGTTGCCGGCACAGGCCACGATGCGCCCTTCCTTGACGATGACGGCCCCCACGGGCACCTCTCCGCGCGCGGCCGCTGCGCGGGCCTCGTCGAAGGCCACGCTCATGGGATCGGCCTGTCCCGGATCAAGCGGCTTGTGATCGGCGTTGTCCATCACTCTCGTGTCCCATTGCTTTCGCTGATTCCTTGGCCCTCGCTTCTCTTGAGCACCTCTGCTATCAGGCTCCCATGACCGACAGCAACGACGATAATCGCAGGGGCCGTCCGCCGGGACGCTCCGACCGTGGCCGCCCCTCCTCCGGCGACCGCCCCCGCAAGCCCCGCGAAGGCGGCGAGCGCCCCTTCCGCGCCCGTGGCGATGATGACCGCCCGCGCAAGCCCCGTGACGCCGGAGACAAGCCTTTCCGCCCGCGAGCCGAGGGAGGCGCCAAGCCTTTCCGCAGCCGTGACGGCGACGAGCGCCCGCGCCGTTCCGAGGGCGACAAGCCGTTCCGCGCCCGCAGCACCGGTGAAAAGCCGTTCCGCCCTCGCGGTGAAGGTGGCGACAAGCCCTTCCGCGCGCGCCGCGAGGACGGTGACCGCCCCTTCCGGGGCCGTGGCGGCGATGAGCGTCCGCGCCGTTTCGACCGCTCGGTGGAGGATCGCCCGCGCCGCGCCCGCGAGGAGCAGCCTGCGGTGCAGGCCGAGCCCCAGGAGCCGGTCGAGGACCGCATCGCCAAGGTGATCGCCCGTGCGGGCATCGCGTCCCGCCGCGACGTGGAGGCGATGATCGCGGAAGGCCGCGTCACCCTCAACGGCAAGGTGCTGGAGAGCCCCGCCGTCAACGTGACGGCCACCGACACGATCACCGTGGACGGCGAGCCCCTGCCCACGAAGGAGCGCACGCGCCTTTGGCTGTTCCACAAGCCGCGCGGCCTCGTGACCACCGCCAAGGACCCCGAGGGGCGCCCCACCGTGTTCGACAACCTGCCCGAGGACCTGCCCCGCGTGGTGGCGGTGGGCCGGCTCGACATCAATACGGAAGGCCTGCTGCTGCTCACCAACGACGGCGGGCTCGCCCGCGTCATCGCCCATCCCGACACCGGCTGGCTGCGCCGCTACAAGGTACGCGCCCACGGCGAGGTCAACCAGGCCGATCTCGACAAGCTCCGCGACGGCATCTCGATTGATGGCATCGACTACGGCCCCATCGAAGCGCGCCTCGACCGGGTGCAAGGCGACAACGCCTGGATCACCATGGGCCTGCGCGAGGGCAAGAACCGCGAGATCAAGCGCATCCTGGAGCATATGGGCCTGCAGGTGAACCGCCTGATCCGCATGTCGTTCGGCCCGTTCCAGCTCGGCGACCTCGAAGTCGGACTTGTGGAAGAAGTGCGCACCAGGGTGCTCAAGGACCAGCTTGGCGAAGCGCTGGCCATCGAAGCCGGCGTCGATTTCGAAAGCCCGGTGCGCGAGCCCATCGCACCTTTCGGCTCCTCGAAGAAGGACCGCCAGGACCGCGATGAGCGCCCCGCCCGCGCCTCTCGTGGACGCGACGAGGAACGCCCGCGCCGCCGTCGCGACGATGACGAGCGGCCGTTCCGCGCCCGTGATGGCGACCGTCGTGGCCGCGACGAGGAAGAGCCGCAGAAGCGCCCCTCCCGCCTCGACCCGAAGCGCAGCGTGTGGCGCGCGGACGAGACCGACGAGGGTACACCGAGCAGGAAGATGCCCCGCCGCGGCGCCGATCCGCGCGAGGCCCGTGCTGTAGCCGGGGAGCGTGAGCGCGAACGCGTGGGCGCGATCACCTCCAAGGAAGGCCGCAAGGTCCGAGTGGAGCGCCTCGTGCGCCAGCCGCAAGAAGAGGAAGCGCCCGCTCCGCGCAGGGGCCGTGGTGCCACATCCGGTGAGGATCGCCCTCGCCGTCGCGACGACCGCGATGCGGCTCCAGCCCGTCGCGAGGGCGCAAGCCGTCCGCCGCGCCGCGACGACGACCGGCCGCGCCGCCCGGCTGGCGACAGGCCGTTCCGCTCCCGTGATGAGGGATCCGAGGATCGTCCGCGCAGGCCGCAGGGGGACCGCCCCTTCCGCTCGCGCGAAGGGGGCGCGGATCGCCCTGGCAGGCCCCAGGGAGATCGGCCTTTCCGCGCCCGTGAAGGCGGCGATGACCGCCCTCGCCGCTCCGAGGGAGACCGCCCGTTCCGCGCCCGTGGCGATGACGAGCGTCCCCGTCGCGGCCCTCCACGGAGCGATGGCCCCTCGCGTAGTGGACCGAGAGGCGGCGCCGGCGGCGGCTTCAAGGGTGGCCCCAGAGGCGCGTCCAAGGGTGGAGCCTCGAAAGGCGGCTTCAAAGGTGGCTCCAAGGGCGGCCCGCGCGGTCGCCGCTGATAGGGGTTAAGCCATGAGAATCGTGGGCGGGCGCTGGCGCGGCCGCTCGCTGAAGGGGCCGAGCTCGGACGCCATCCGCCCGACCTCGGACCGCCTGCGCGAGACGCTCTTCAATATCCTCCAGCATTCCTATGGCGACCCTATCGAGGGCGCGCGCGTGCTCGACCTTTTCGCCGGCACCGGCGCTCTGGGTCTGGAGGCCCTTTCGCGCGGGGCCGCCTTCGCACTCTTCGTCGATGACGGCGCGCAGGCCCGCGGCATCATCCGCGAGAACGTGGAAGCGCTCGGCGCTGGCGGCGCCACCCGCCTCTTCCGCCGCGATGCCACACGCATGGGCGAGGTCGCGCCCAATGCTCCCTTCTCGGTAGTGTTCTGCGATCCACCCTACAGCAAGGACCTCGCACCCAAGGCACTGCGCTCCTGCGCAGAGGGCGGCTGGCTCGTGCCGGATGCGCTTGTGATCGTGGAAGAGGCGCAAGGCGTCGAGGTCTCGCTGCCGGAGCGGTTTGAGGAGATCGAGCGGCGGGACTACGGGGAGACCAAGGTGGTGTTCGGGCGGTTTACGGGCTAGTCGTTTCGTCCTACCGCGGCACCCTTTCACAAGACGGTTGTCCTAACGGTGATTCTGCATAACATTGCGGCACCGCGCCATGAAGCGTTGTGTTCTGATCGCAATGGGGGTCATTATGTCTGAGCCGTTTCTCTGGGGATCCAAGATCGGCCTTCCCGCTGGCGCCCAAGACTCTCATGTGACAGCGCTCAAGAATGGCACTTTCCTGGTCATCGGCAAGATAGGAGCAGGGTCTAATACCGAACTTAAGGCTTGGATCTACAACGCGGATGGCTCCTTGAAAGAGGACAAAAGCCTTCAGGTTCCGGACTATGTCCGCTTCACGGAAAACTTCTTGGCCAAGTCCGCGATCAATCCCATGGCGACCGAACTCCCGGACGGGCGCATTGCCCTGACATGGTCATTGGCGAGTAGCATGGGCTTCTTCATGCCCTGGATTGGTCTTTATGGAAGCGACCTGACGCCTCTCAGCAAGCCTATTCCCGTCGATGGCATTCATCCAAGCGGCCAATATGGGATAGGAGCTTACAAGGCCGATGATGCCTTGAGCCTCAGCGACGGGAAGCTCATCGTCACATACCGCAGCAATGCTGGCGAAGCCTTCCTCCGCATCCTGGGAACGGATGGTGTCTTGTCGGATGCCTTAAGCCTCGGAACGGTACCCGGTTCCGATTACAACAATGGATTTGAGTCGGTCATCGATTTGAAGACTCTGTCAAACGGCAAGGTGGTCATAGCGGTTCGTGCAAGCGGGGCGGAAATTCATCACTACAATCTGGATCCCTCGGGCACTCCCACTCTCTCAGACCCGCGTCCCATTCCGATTAGTGTGTGGAGAAACAACGATGTCGAGGTGACTGCCCTGGAACAGGGCGGACATGTTTTGGCGTGGACGGAAGCTGGCAGAGGAGACGATCCGAGAGAGCCGGATCCAAAGGTCATGCTCCAATTCTACGATAAGAATGGGAACGCAGCGCCCCCTGTCGCTCTCTATGAGAATGGCGATCGTTTCGCCTTCACTGGCACGCCCGATCTTGTCTCCCTGCCCGGTGGTGGCTTCGCCGTCGCTGTAACCGTGATGTACACGGACCTGCCCCCGGAAGTTGCAGGGTCAGAGGTCCGCCTAGTTCTGTTTAATGAAGAAGGGGTGCGCATCAGCGATTTGCTCGTGAGCGAGCCGACCACGAAAGGCCGATCGCTTCTTGAGGGATTGTCTCTGCTAGCAGACGGGCGCATTGCGGTGCATCTCTCAAGCGGCATCCAGATCGTCGATCTGCGCAGCGAAGGGGTTTCTCTGAAAGGCACCACGAGCAACGATCACTACATCGGCACCGCGTTCGGCGACACCCTCGATGGCGGAGCGGGTGCAGATGTTCTGAACGGTGCGGGTGGAATCGACTTCGTGTCGTTTGCAAGTTCAGGCGTCGGCGTAACGGCGAGCCTCGCAGGCGCCTCCGGTGACGGTGCCGGCGATATCTGGACATCAATCGAGGGCATCATCGGTTCCTCCCATGCCGATATCCTGACAGGCAACGCCGCCGCGATCCTCAAGGGACGTAGCGGCGACGATACTTATATTATCAGGCCAGGAGACATTCTCGAAGAATCCGTCAATGAGGGGCGTGACACCGTAATTGTCGGCGGCAGCTATGCATTGAGTGTGGATGCAGAGATTGAGGTGCTCAAGCTCTCGGGCGTACCGTCCAGGCGGTCAGGCAACCTGACCGGCTCTGACACAGCCAACGAGATCACAGGCCACACGGGCAAGAACACGCTCAAGGGCCAGGGCGGCAACGATATGCTCAAGGCCTCCTCCGGCAATGACGTGCTCTATGGCGGCTCAGGATCGGACAAGCTTTCCGGCGGCACCGGCAATGACAAGCTCTACGGCGGCACAGGAACCGGCAAGGACGTGTTCGTGTTCGACGCCAAGCCCAGTAAGAGCTCCAATGTTGACCGGGTCTACGACTTCAACCCGACATACGATTCCATTCAGCTTGAGAACAAGATTTTCACGAAGCTCGGCAAGGGCTCGGACAAGGGCGTGAAGTTCAAGGCCGACATGTTCGTGAAGGGCGATGCGGCCAAGGACAAGGAAGACCGCATCATCTACGACAGCAAGACGAGTGCGCTCTCTTACGACCAGGACGGCACCGGCGCGAAGGCTCAAGTGAAGATCGCCACCCTCTCGAAAAACCTCAAGCTGACCTATCACGACTTCTTCGTGATCTGAGATGCGTCTCTCACATCACTACGCTGTCATCCCGGGGGCGCGCAGCGGAGCCCGGGATCCATAACCGTTGACGATGCAGAAGAGCGCACAACGCGTCTCGCCTCTTTCTGAAATATCGTGGTTATGGATCCCCGCCTTCGCGGGGATGACACCGGAACGTTGAAACTCCTGAAGCGATGACCAGGGCGTTTGCCCTCCCCGTCCCCAACCGCTATACCGCCTCATCCTAATCGTCGCGGAGGAACGACCCACCATGAAAGCGGTTCTCTTCGAGCAGTTCGGCCAGCCGCCGCGCGTGCAGAACGTGCCGGATCCCACGCCAGCTCCGGATGGCGTCGTGATCAAGGTGGAAGCGACGGGCCTGTGCCGGAGCGATTGGCATGGCTGGATGGGGCATGACCCCGACGTGGTGCTGCCGCATGTGCCGGGGCATGAGCTGGCTGGCACGGTTCTTGCCACTGGCAAGCAGGTCACGCGCTGGAAGAAGGGCGATCGCGTCACGGTGCCGTTCGTAGGCGGATGCGGGCACTGCCATGAATGCAATTCCGGCAACCATCAGGTTTGCGAGCAGCAGTTCCAGCCGGGCTTCACGGCCTGGGGATCGTTCGCGGAATATGTGGCAGTCGACTACGCGGACACGAACCTCGTGGCGCTGCCAGAGGAGCTCGATTTCGCCACCGGGGCAAGCCTCGGCTGCCGCTTTGTCACATCGTTCCGCGCCATCGTCGATCAGGGCCGCGTGAAACCCGGCGAATGGGTGGCGGTTCACGGCTGCGGCGGCGTCGGGTTGTCGGCCATCATGATCGCAAGCGCCATGGGGGCGAATGTGATTGCGATTGACCTCACCGATGAGAAGCTTGCCTTCGCGCGTGAGATGGGCGCGGTGGCGACGGTGAACGCACGCGACGCTGCCGACGTGATCGGCGCAGTGAAGGAGATCACGAAAGGTGGCGTACATGTGTCCATGGATGCCTTAGGCAGCCCTGCCACCTGCTTCAACTCCATCGCCAACCTGCGCCGCCGCGGGCGTCACGTGCAGGTCGGGCTGATGCTGGGTGACCACGCCCGCGCGTCTGTGCCGATGGCGCAGGTCATCGCGCATGAACTCGAGATCTATGGCAGCCATGGCATGCAGGCCTTCCGCTATCAGGATATGATGGCGATGATCCGCACCGGCAAGCTCGCGCCGCAAAAGCTCGTCGGCAAGCACCTGAGCCTCGACGAGGCGCCCGCCGCCCTCATGGCGATGGACCGGTTCGAAGGGCTAGGCATCAGCGTCGTCACGCGCTTCTAGTCATCAGGAACGCGAGGCACGCGTTGTTGAACATGCGCCAAGCGCGCTATGTAAGTTGTCTGCCTATTGCTGCGCTGGAGAATTCGATGGCCTACCTGCCCGCTGAAAACCGCTATGATGACATGATCTACAACCGGTGCGGCCTTAGCGGGCTGCTGCTGCCGGCGATTTCGCTGGGGCTCTGGCACAATTTCGGTGAGGACAAATCGGCCGCCACCGCGCGGGATATCTGCCGCACGGCGTTCGATCTCGGCATCACGCATTTCGATCTTGCCAACAATTACGGCCCTCCCCCGGGCTCGGCCGAAACGCTGTTCGGCGAGATCCTGCGCAACGACTTCCACAATCTGCGCGACGAAATGGTGATTTCCACGAAGGCCGGCTACCGCATGTGGCCCGGTCCCTATGGCGAGTGGGGCAGCCGAAAATATCTGCTCTCCAGCCTCGACCAGAGCCTTAAACGCATGGGGCTTGAGTATGTGGACATCTTCTATTCCCACCGCTTCGACCCGAACACGCCTCTGGAAGAGACCATGATGGCGCTGGACACTGCTGTCCGGCAGGGCAAGGCGCTCTATGTGGGCCTGTCGTCCTACAACAGCCAGCGCACCCGCGAGGCGGTTGCGATCCTGCGCGAGCTCAAGACCCCGTGCATCATCCACCAGCCGAGCTATTCCATGCTCAACCGCTGGATCGAAGAGGATGGCTTGCTCGACACCCTCGACGAGGTTGGCATGGGCTCCATCGTGTTCTCGCCGCTGGCGCAGGGCATGCTGACGACAAAGTATCTCAACGGAATCCCTGAGGAGAGCCGCGCCGCGCAAGGCAAGTCCCTGCGCACGTCGTTCTTGAGCGAGGACAACCTCTCCCGCATCCGCGGCCTCAACGGCATTGCTGAGCGCCGCGGACAGACGCTGGCCCAGATGGCGCTGGCCTGGGTGCTGCGCGGGGAGCGCGTGACCTCGGCGCTTATCGGTGCGAGCCGCCCCGAGCAGGTCGTTGACTGCGTCGGCGCGCTCAAGAACCTGTCGTTCACGCCCGAAGAGCTCGCCGAGATCGACCACTTTGCCGGCGAGGGCAACCTGAACATCTGGGCGGCTTCGGCGGAGCGGAAGGGCCCGTCGCGTTGAAGCATGGGACCCAAGAGTGGATTTGCACTTTTGGGATCAATCTGATGCGCTAAGAAAGACGGCAATCCCCAGTCTCTTCGGGGATACCTCTTTCGAGGGGCTTGAGAAGCCGGTTAACAAATGGTTAATGCAAAGCTTCATTGGCCATTTGTCCCAGGTCGCTTCCATGGTCCCCGTCACTGCCTCCGACAACCGCCGGCACGCCAGGCGCTTTCCTGCCCACCACCCGGCGCAGATCATGCTGGGACCGGACGCGATGATCCCATGCACGGTGCGGGACATCTCGACTGGCGGCGCCAGGATCGCCCTGAAGCCGCAGATGGACCTGCCGGAGACGTTCGAGCTGTTCATTGCAGCCCATGACCTGCAGGTCCGCCGGGCCCGGGTATGCTGGCGCAGGGACGGCTTCGCCGGAATCGCATTCAGCGCCGACGAGGCCGACGCCACGATGACGGCAGAAGCGCCTCGCACCCTCACCTTCGAAGATTGCCTGGATCAGGCCGCTATGCCGGCCCATCTCGCGGCCAAACCGGCGCGCAAGAATCTCAAGCTCTGGCAGACCAATATCTGACCACCGTCTAAGCGCTTCTACAATGCGGAGCGCTCAACCGGGACCGCGTCAGCGCCGTCCGAACAGGCGCTCGATGTCGCTCAGCTTGAGCTCGACATAGGTCGGCCGCCCGTGGTTGCACTGGCCGGAGAGCGGCGTCTCTTCCATCTCACGCAGCAGGGCATTCATCTCCTCCGGCCGTAGGCGGCGCCCGGAGCGAATGGATCCGTGGCAGGACATGCGCGAGAGAACCGCGTCGAGCCGCTCCTCGACTGGGCTTGAAGCACCCTGTCCCCATTCGGCAAGCGCATCGGCGACGTCCTGCACCAGCGCCTTGATGCGCCCACCGGCCAAGGCCGACGGCACCTCGCGCACGAGGAGCGCAGCGTGCCCGAACGGCTCAACCACGAGGCCGAGACTTTCCAGCGCAACCGCCTCCGCAAGCACCCGGTCCGCATCCACAGGGTCGAGATCGACCACCTCGGGGATCAGCAGCAATTGCCGCGCAATCCCTGACGAGGCGCGCTCCCGCTTCAACCGCTCATAGACGAGACGCTCATGGGCCGCATGCTGGTCGACGATGACGATGCCGTCCTGCGTCTGCGCGACGATGTAGGTGCCATGCAGCTGCGCGCGCGCAGCACCGAGGGGCGATTCCTCAGTCTGCGGTTCAACCTCCTGCAGCGTCGCGCGACTGTCAGCGGAGGGCGCGGCGAGATCGGGCAGGCTCGCCTGCCTCTCGGCAAGGCCTGGAGCGGATGCATAGGTTTGCTCCGGCGCATCGAGCGGGGCCTGCCAGTTCGCGAACGCGCTTGTGGGGCGGATTACATGGGTACGGTGCGGGTAGGCCGGGCGCAGGGGCACCGCACCTTGCGGACGCAGGCTCTCCAGCGTGCGCGTGCCGCCTGTAGATGAGGCGCGGAACGCATAGCGAGTGATGGCTTCCTTCAAGGCCGCCACCACGAAACCGCGCACAAAGTTCGGATCGCGGAAGCGCACCTCAGTCTTGGCCGGGTGCACGTTCACGTCGACGCTGCGCGGATCGAGGTCGATCATGACCGCGAGCACCGGATGCCGGTCGGAGGCCATCACATCCGCATAGGCGCCGCGCACCGCGCCGAGCAGCAGCTTGTCGCGCACGGGCCGTCCGTTGACCACGAAATGGATCGCCGTGCCGGTGCCGCGATGATAGGTCGGCAGGCTCGCGAAGCCCGTGAGCCGCACGCCCTCGCGCTCGACGTCGATGGCCATGGCGTTCTCATGGAACTCAGGCCCAAGCACCCGCGAGAGGCGGCGCAGGAAACCATGCTCGCCGGGCTCCTCCGGCGGATAGGTGAAAGCCGTGATGTGCTCGCCCGACAGGGTGAAGCGGATCGTCGGATGCGCGATGGCCAGCCGCTTGACGATCTCGGCCACGGCCTGCGCCTCCGAGCGGTCGCTCTTCAGGAATTTCAGGCGCGCGGGCGTGGCGGAAAACAGGTCCGTCACCTCGACGCGGGTGCCCTTCGGTGCGGGCGCGGGCCGCACCGAACTCTTCACGCCCGCTTCCACCACGATGGCGCTGCCAGTCTCGGCTTCTGCCGTGCGGGATGTAATGGACAGCCGCGCCACCGCGCCGATGGATGGCAGGGCCTCGCCGCGGAAGCCCAGCGTGTTGATGGCGAACAGGTCACCGTCCGGCAGCTTGGACGTGGCATGGCGTTCGACCGCGAGTTCCAGATCCTCGGGCGTCATGCCCCGGCCGTCATCGACAATGCGGATCAGCCGGCGCCCACCTGCCTCCACGGTGATCTCGATGGAGGAGGCGCCCGCATCGACCGCATTCTCGACCAGCTCCTTCACGGCCGCCGCCGGGCGCTCGACAACCTCGCCCGCAGCGATGCGGTCGACGAGGATGGGATCGAGGCGGCGGACGTGCATGAGAGCCTGCTGGTTCAAGAGTCGATGAGGGGAAGATAGGCGTTGAAGGCGGCAGAAACCAGCACGCGCGATGTTATTCCCCCGCTCCCTTCCTGCGCTCGTCATCCCGGACGGCAAAGCCGATCCGGGATCGTCAGCCTAATAAAGCGCTGAAACCTTAACACTGTCATCCCCGCGTAGGCGGGGATCCATAACCGCTGACGCCCCAGGAAGAGCGAACCGCGTTGCACCTCTTTCTGCACCGTCAACGGTTATGGATCCCGGGCTCCGCTACGCGGCCCCGGGATGACAGTGCTGGACTGGTTCAACCGATCCCGGATCGGCTGCGCCGTCCGAGATGACATCGGTGATGTTACCCCTGCGCCAAGTACTGCTTCGCCAGGATCTTGCCCTCCTCCACGGCCGGCTGGTCGAACGGATCGACGCCCAGCGCATAGCCGGCCAGGATCGTTTCCAGCATGAAATGCATGAGGAGTTCGCCCACTGCGCGCTCGTTGAGCGTCTCGACATGGATCTGGCGGGTGGGACGGCCATTCCGGGCCAGCGTGTCGGCGGTGGCGCGCCCCTGTGCGGCCACGAGATCACCGATATGCTTGCCACCGAAGCCAGGCTCGCCGGCCCGCTTGGCGAGCTTCTCGTCCATGAGCGGCCCCTTTCCGGCCACGCCCGTGGTCATAACCGTGAAGAGCTTGTCGTTGGGGCCTGCAAGATAGAGCTGAAGCTGGCTGTGCTGATCCACCGGCCCGATGGCTGCCACCGGCTGGGTGCCGTGGCCGTCCTTGCCAACGCTCTCGGCCCAAAGCTGCACCCACCAGCGGGTGAACCGTTCAAGCCGATCCGCATAGGCCATGGCCACCGTGATGCCCTTGCCGTCGCGGGCCATGGCCACGTTGAGGGCGGCACCGAGCGCAGCCGGTGCGTCCTTCGCCGCTGCACCGCTGCGGAAAGGCTCATACGCGTCCGCGGCACCCTGACGGATGGCTGCGATTTCGAGGCCGAGCACGGCTGCCGGCAGCAGGCCCACATTGGTGAGCACCGAGTAGCGCCCGCCGATGCCGGTGTGATGCTCGAGAAACCGCACGCCTTCGGGCTCCAGCAGATCGCGCAGCGCATTCCTGGCCCCATCCTTGCGGGGTTCGGAGAGGCCGAGGAATACGTCCTTCGGGTGAGCGCTCAAGCCCGCCTTGTCCAGGGCCGTAAGCACGGCGATCGTCTGCATCAGGGTCTCGCCCGTGCCGCCGGATTTCGAGATCGCCACGAACTTGGTCGAGGAGAGCGGCAGCTTGTGCAGGACGCGATCGAAGGTGATGGGGTCGAGATTGTCGAGGAAGTGGACCCGGGGGCTCTCAGTGAAGCGCCCGGCACCCGGCACCGCATAATCCTTCAGCTGGGCCAGGGTCTGGCCGCCGAGGCTCGATCCGCCGGTGCCGAGAAAAACCACATCGGTGGCGTCATCCCGCAGGAAGGTCGCGGCCTCGCGGATGCTCGCCAGGTCATCGGTCGTGCGGGGCATATGGAGCAGCGGCAGCCGTCCCGAAGAATCGTCCTCCGCCAACCGCTTCATGGCCTCGCCGACGAGCCCGAGAGCCTCGTCCAACGCCGCCTGCGGCAGACCGCCCTCCCCGATAGTGGCATCCAGGGCAAGATCGATCGATTGCTGCAGGGGCATAGGCGTACTCCGACTCGTTGCAAGTTGGAGCGCAAGATTAGGGCACGGAGGGGAGCACGGCTAGGGCTAAGCCGGCATGCCCACTGCTCAGAGGGCACACCCGCTCGTTATTCTGCCCGACGATCGCAACACATAACCGACCGTCAGGCACGGACTTACACGCCGGTCGGCCGCCCGGCGATCACCGTCAGCATCTGGCCGTCGCCGAAGATGCGCTCGGCAGCCTTGCGGATATCGGCCTGCGTGACCGCGCCGACGAGGGCATTGCGGCGGCCGATGTAGTCGATACCAAGTCCCTCGAAGGCGATCTGAGCCAGCGTATGGGCAATCTTGGTCGAGGTGTCGAAGCCGAGCGCATAGGAGCCGATGAGGTAGTCCTTGGCCTTCTGCAACTCCTCGTCGGAGGGGCCTTCGCTCGTGAGTTTCGCCATCTCACCGGTGATGACATCGAGAGCCTCGACCACGCGCTCGTTCTTGGTGGCCGTATAGCCCCAGGTCATGGCGGCGGAGCGGTAGCTCACCAGCGAGGTGCCGACGCTATAGGCGAGGCCGCGCTTCTCGCGCACTTCCTGGAACAGGCGGGACGTGAAGGCGCCGCCGCCGAGGATGTGATTGAGCACATAGGCCGGGATGAAGCCCGGATCGCGCCAGGTGATGCCGTTCATGCCGAAGCGGATTACCGATTGCGGCACGTCGAGATCAACCACGATGCGCGAGCCGATCTTCTGCAGCGTCGCGGGCTCGATGATGCCCAAGGGTTTCGCTTCGGGCAGGGAGCCGAACACCTTGTCGAGCAGCGCCGACAAATTGTCGGCCCCGATGGCGCCAACCACCGCAACCTTGACGCGACTGCGCGCGATGATCGCCCGATGCATGGCTACGAGATCATCCCGCGTGATCGCCGCGACGCTCTCAGGCGTGCCGGAGGTCGGGCGGCCATAGGGGTGGCCTGCATAACCTTCCTCAAAGAAACGGCGCGTGGCCATCACGCCCGGATCGTTCTGCTGATACTTCAAGCCAGCAATCGTCTGGGCCCGCACGCGCTCGATCGAATCCTGGTCGAAGCGTGGCTCGGCGAGCGCCAGGCGCAGCAGCTCGAACGCTTCATCCGCATGCTTGACCAGTGTCTTCAGAGAGCCGCCGAGCGCGTCGTTGCCGGCATTGAAGGACAGCTCGATCGCACGCGCGGCCAGCCGCTCCAGGAACGCGTCGGAATCGTATTCGCCCGCGCCTTCGTCGAGCAGTCGCGCGAGCATCTGTGCCACGCCGGGCTTGTCGGCTGGGTCATGGGCCGAGCCGCCTTCGAAGATGAACGAGACGGCGATGAGCGGCACCACATCGGACTCGACGTGCCAGACCTCGACGCCACCCGGCGAGGTGAGCGCCTTCACCTGGGTCGGAGACGAGGACAGGGTTTCGACAGAAGCTGTCATTGTGACCTCAAAATCTGGGGCAGGCAGCTTACGAAGCCGACTTCTGCAGGTAGCCCGTCACGGAACGGCGGGGGACAAGATAGCGCTCGGCAGCGGAAGCCAGATCGTCCTTGAGAACGGTCTCGATCTCAACCGGCCAGCGGCGCACCTCCTCGATGGTCTCGCCAATGGCAAGCGCCGAGCCGTAGATGCGGGCGAGCGAGGATTGACTGTCGGTGGAGTAGATCGTCTCGGCCACCAGCCGTGTCTTGGCGCGCTCGATGGAATCCGCATCCAGCGCTTCGGACGGAATCGTCTTGAGCACCTGATCGACGGCCTCTTCCAGGGCTTGGAGCGAAACGCCTTCAGCCGGAACCGCATAGACGCAGAAGCGGGTGTCCTCCATAGCGGAGGACATGTACCAGGCGCCTGCATTCACGGCGATGCCGCGCTCCATCACGAGCTTGCGGTAGAGATACGAGGTCGGGCCGCCGCCGATCACCTCGGCAAGAAGCTCAAGCGAATAGCAGTCGCGCTGCGAGGCGGTGCGGCAGGACGGCACAAGGTAAAGCCGCTGCATGGTGGGCTGCTCGACCTTGGGATCCGCCACGACAATATGGCGGGCTGCCACCGGCTCCGGCTCGCGCGGACGCACGCGGACCGGACGCTTGCCCGCCGGCGCGATGCGGCCATAGGTGGCATCGGCCAGGCGCCGCACCTCGTCCTCGGTCACATCGCCGGCGACTACGAGAATGCCATTCTCGGGCGTGTAGAAGCGGCGGTAATAATCAAGCGCGTGATCGCGGTTAAGGGTTTCGATTTCGTGCATCCAGCCGATGATCGGAATGCCGTAAGGATGATGCACGAACAGCGAAGCCGCCATGGCCTCGGACAGCTGCGCCGAAGGATCGGTCTCGACCCGCATGCGGCGCTCTTCCAACACCACGTCGCGCTCCGGAGCGATGACGGATTCCTCCAGGAGGAGGTTCGTCATGCGATCGGCTTCGAACTCCATCATCGTCTTGAGGTTTTCGCGAGCGACGCGCTGAAAGTAAGCCGTGTAATCGAAGGACGTGAAGGCATTCTCCTGCCCGCCGAGGCCCGACACAACCTTGGAGAACTCGCCGGCCGGATGCTTCTCGGTGCCCTTGAACATCAGGTGCTCGAGGAAGTGCGCAATGCCCGACTGGCCGATCGGATCATCGGCCGAACCGTTGCGGTACCAGATCATGTGGGTGACCACGGGAACACGGTGGTCGGGAATAACCACCACGTCGAGGCCATTATCGAGGGTGAAGGAGGACAGGTTTGGACCACTGCCTTCCGTCCGCCCGAAAGAGGCGGCGTCGGCGCGAAGAATGGGCTTAGAGGCAGTGTCCATGACGTTTCAACCTTGGCGACATCAAATCGTTTCGCAGGATAGACCTACGGGAATAGTCAAATTAGGGGGGTACGCAAGCGAGGCCGCGAAACTTTCCGGTGGGGAGACGGTTTGCGCCGGACAGCGAAACCAGGCTTGGCTTTTCAGGACCCCATAACGTTTTCAGGCGAAGCGGGGGGACCCGTTCGCCTGAAAGAAAGAGAAGCGAGGATTGTTATTGCCGGCGACGCTCTTGCTGCTGGCGGATGAAGGCTTGGGGGCTGTCGGGATCGCCGTTGACTACCGGATCGGCGGAGGCCTTGAGCTTGCCGCCTCCCTGAGCCTTGAGGAGCGCTCCCGGAGGATCGCTGAGATAGCGGCGCTCCAACCCGTCGCCCTGAAGTTTCACGTTGTCGTCCGACGTCGAATAGGAGCGCAGCTCGTCCGGCGTCAGGCGGCTCATGTCAGCCTGCGCGCCGACGCGCGCTGGCGCGGTCGTGGCAATGTTGTTCGGATTACGCCCTGCTCGCACCTCTTCGATGGAGAGGCGGCGGCCTTCGCTCAGCTTGTAGGCTTCGGAGCTGGTCCAAGGCGTGCGGGCATCGGCGGCCGCCTTGCGGCGGGCTGCCACGTCCGGGTCCCTGGGCCAGTTGCCGTTGCGCGCCTCGGCACCGCCGCCCGGCGCGGGAGCGGGCAGATCCATGCTCGGCGGCAGCACAAGAGGAGCACGCTCGTTATAGACGATGGGATCCTTCTCCTTGGGAATGATGCCGATGGCGCCAAGGATGCTCTTCATGCCTTCGCCCTCCTGCGCCGAAGCGCCGCTGGCGGCAATCAGAAGCGCCAAAGCCCCTGCGCACCCTACGATTTTCATTCCCTTCATGGCACCCACCATTAATTTCTCGTTGTGGCCGGAAGGCCTGATCGCTCATTCTGGCGAACATATGGCAGCCAGGCATTACGCAACATTATTTCTTTGCCCGACGCCCTTCCAGCACGAAGGAGTCATAAAGCAAACCGACCACCCCCGCAACGATGGCCGCATCGGCCACGTTGAACACGTACCAGGACCATGAGCCGATATGGAACTGGATGAAGTCGAACACGGCGCCATAGGCTAGCCGGTCGATGACGTTTCCGATGGCTCCCCCTACGATCAGGCCGAGGGATGTTGCCAAAAGCTTGGCCTGGGTGCGACGGATCCAGACGGAGAGGCCGATGGCGGCCAGGATCGAGATCACGATCAAGACCCAGCGGCCGAGATCGGAGTTCTGCTGGAACAGCCCGTAGGAGATGCCGCGGTTCCAGACCACGATGAGGTTGATGAAGGGCGCGAACTCCACCGGCTCCTTCACCGGCAGGTCGAACACGAACAGGGTATACAGCTTGGTTGCCTGGTCGAGGATGAGCGTGATGAGGGCCGCGGAGAAGCCGAGGATCGCGGCGGCCGAGAGGCCTTTGCCAGCCGTGCGGCCCTTGCCGGAGTTCCTCGGGCTGCGCGGACGCGTCGCAGTGCCGGGTCGCTGCGGGCCGGCCTGAGAGGCCGCCCCTGCTTCCGGGATCGGCGCGCCCGTCTCATTCGCCTTGCTCATTCCGCTGCTGCCTTCAGCTGGTCCCACTCCCGTAGGGCCGATGCGTCACGGGGCGTCACGTCGGGGTAATCGGGATCCGTGCCGACGTCCGACGTGACCTTCCATGAGCGGGCGCATTTGCGTCCCTCGGCGAGGGCAGGCACAACGGCCACACCCTTCACATCCTCAAGACGGAACGCGCCCGCTGGTCCTTCACCCTGCACCACCTGAATGCCGGACGTGATGCAGATCTCGGCAAGGTCGAGGCCCTGCACGGCCTTGAACAGGCTCTCATCCGCAATGTGCACCACGGGAGCCGCCTCAAGGCTCGCGCCGATGCGCTTCTGCGCACGCTCGATCTCCAGCGCGCCTGTGACGGCACGGCGCACGCGGCGCACCTTCGACCAGCGGTCTGCGAGCGCATCGTCGCGCCATTCTTTCGGTGCCTCGGCAAAGGTCTCGAGATGCACCGACTCGGCCTCCGGATAACGCTCGAGCCAAGCCTCCTCCGCTGTGAAAGCGAGGATCGGCGCAATCCAAGTGGCCACGCAGCGGAAGGTCTGGTCGATCACGGTCAGCGCGCTCTTGCGCACCTTGCTCGAGATCGGATCGCAGTAGAGCGCATCCTTGCGGATGTCGAAGTAGAAGGCCGAAAGGTCCGTGGTCATGAACGAGGTTAACAGGGCGACAACCCGCTTGTAGTCGTAGTTGCCGTAGGCCTCGCGCACCTCGCCGCCGAGTTCCACCAGACGATGGAGCACGAAACGCTCCAGCTCCGGCATCTCGTTGAAGGCAACCTTGTCGGCCTCGCGGAAATGCGCCAGCGAGCCCAGCATCCAGCGGATCGTGTTGCGCAGCTTGCGATAAGTTTCGGCCGTGGTCTTGATGATCTCCGGGCCGATGCGCTGATCGTCCCAGTAATCCACCGACGCCGTCCACAGACGCAAGATGTCGGCGCCATAATCCTTGATGATGGTCTGAGGCGCGACCGTGTTGCCGAGCGACTTCGACATCTTGCGGCCCTGCTCGTCGAGCGTGAAGCCGTGGGTGACGACGATATCGTACGGCGCGCGGCCGCGCGTGCCGCAGCTCTCGAGCAGCGACGAGTGGAACCAGCCGCGGTGCTGATCCGAACCTTCGAGATACATGACCTGATCAGGGCCGCCATCGACCTTGCGCGTCACCTTCAGGTCCTCGCGCTTCTCCAGCGCGAAGGCATGGGTGCAGCCTGAATCGAACCACACGTCGAGGATGTCGTTGACCTTGTCGAAGTCGGCGAGGTCGTAGCCGCCGGCTTTCAGGAAGCGCGAACCGTCATCGGCATACCATGCATCGGCGCCTTCCTTCTCGAAGGCGTCGGCAATGGCATTGTTGACGCGCTCGTCCTTGAGGATCTCGTTGCTGCCCTTCTTCACGAAGACAGCAATCGGCACGCCCCAGGCGCGCTGACGCGAAACCACCCAGTCGGGGCGGTTGGCGATCATGCCGTTGATGCGGTTCTCGCCGGATTCCGGCACCCATTCGACAGACTCGATGCCATGAAGAGCGCGCTGACGGAGCGTGTCGCCCTTATCGTCCAGCGGCTTGTCCATCGAGATGAACCATTGCGGCGTGTTGCGGAAGATCAGCGGACCCTTCGAGCGCCAGGAATGAGGATATTGGTGCTTCAGACGTCCGCGTGCGATGAGCGCTCCGACCTCGACGAGCTTCTTGATCACCGCCTCATTGGCGCCGGCATCCTTGCCCTTGTCGTCATAGATGCGCTCGCCGGCAAAGATCGGCACGTGCGGGAAGTAGGACGAGTCCGGCGAGACCGTGTGCGGCACTTCCTTCATGCCGCAGGCAACGAACAGATCGCGATGCTTCACGTAAGTGTTGTAGTCGTCCGCGCCGTGGCCGGGAGCCGTGTGCACGAAGCCCGTGCCCGCATCGTCGGTGACGTAATCAGCGGGCAGCACCGGAACAGGATAATCCCAATAACCGTTCGCGCCCTCGAGCCCACGGAACGGATGCGCGCAGCGCTCGAGCATCACCGGCAGCACGTCCTTGACGCGCTCGTATCCGGCGACGCGCGCAGCCGCGAACACCTCGGCTGCGAGCTTGTCGGCGATCACCAGGCGGTCACCCACTTTGGCCCAGTTGTCATCAGCGGCTTCCGTCACCGTGTAGAGGCCATAGGCGATGTTCTCGCCATAGGCGATGGCGCGGTTCGCCGGAATCGTCCAGGGAGTCGTCGTCCAGATCACCACTGACGCGCCGTCGAGATCCCCGTCGAGCGTGTTGGTGATCTTGAACTTCACCCAGATCGTCGTGGATGTCTTCTCGTGGTACTCGACCTCGGCCTCGGCCAGCGCCGTCTTCTCGACCGATGACCACATCACCGGCTTCGAGCCGCGATAAAGCTGGTCGCTCACCGCGAACTTGATGATCTCGCGGGCGATCTGCGCTTCCGCGTCGTAGCTCATGGTCTGGTAGGGATTCGTCCAGTCGCCCTCGACCCCCAAGCGCTTGAACTCCTCGCGCTGCACGTCGATCCATTTTTCGGCGAAGGCCCGGCACTCGCGGCGGAACTCGACGATGTCCACATCGTCCTTGTTCTTGCCCTTGGCGCGATACTCCTCCTCGATCTTCCACTCGATGGGCAGGCCGTGGCAGTCCCAGCCGGGTACGTAGTTGGAATCGAAGCCCAGCATGCCCTGCGAGCGGACCACGAGGTCCTTCAGGATCTTGTTGAGGGCGTGGCCGATATGGATGTTGCCATTGGCATAGGGAGGTCCGTCGTGCAGCACGAAGCGCGGACGACCCTTCTGGACCTCGCGCAGGCGCTCGTAGAGCCGGTTCTCGTTCCAGCGCTGCAGGAGCAGCGGCTCCCGCTGCGGCAGGCCGGCCCGCATGGGAAACTCGGTCTGAGGCAGGAACAGGGTTTCGGAATAGTCGCGGGCGGCGCGGTCTAGCTTGTCGGTCATGACGGTCAATCAGGTCTCTTGTGGCCCGGTTACAGGCGGGCGCATCAGGCTTCTCGTTGAGGGCGAACGGCTAGGATCCCGGACCTTCGCAGGTCATGCGAAAGCCGGGCCGATAATTCGCGCCGCGCCTATCCGGGCCGCCGGCAGGGCCTGAGAAACCATGGGCATGGGGAGCCTTTTAGCAGTGCCGGGGCGGATAATAAAGCGTGGTGATTCCGGATGGGGATCCCTATTTATGAGCCTAAACCAGCCTTACAGTACCCAACAGGCGACCGGCAGGAAGGATCTAACCATGGCAGACTCGACCACCACAGCTGAGCGGCGCTCGCGGGCAGGCTTCGACCTCACGCCGCCGAACCCAGAGCAGTTCCGCGCGCTCGTGAACAATCTCGACGACGAGGAGCGCCGCGTGCTCCTGGAGCACGGCACGGAGCGGCCTTTCTGCGGCATCTTCAACGAGGCGAAGGACAAGGGCACCTATTGCTGCCGCCTGTGCGGGCTGCCGCTCTTCCACGCTGGCACCAAGTTCGAGTCCGGCACCGGCTGGCCGAGCTTCTTCGACCCCATCGACCGTGAGCACATCGCCTTCATCCGCGACACCAGCTACGGCATGGTCCGCACCGAGATCCGCTGCGCCCGCTGCGAAGGCCATCTCGGCCACGTGTTCAACGATGGCCCGCCTCCGACGGGAGAGCGCTATTGCATGAATTCGGTGTCCATGCGCTTCGTGGCTGAGGGCGATCCGCTGCCGGACGAGCTCGGGCGCGGCGCACCGGAGGGCGAGGTCTCGAGTTAGGCCCCGGCCATGGAGCTGACCTGGCAGGACAGGGATACCAGAGCGGGCGCCAACTTCTATGCCCGCCTGCCGGTCTTCGATCATTTCTCCGACCTGACCGACCCCGGGCGCTACATGCCCGTTCCGGACGACTGGGTGCTCGGCCTCAGCGATATCGTCCGTTCCACTTGGGCAATCGGGGCGGGCCGCTACAAGGAAGTCAACACGGCCGCCGCCGCCGTCATCGCGGCGGTGGCCAACAAGCTCGGCACGAGTGAGTTCCCCTTCGTGTTCGGCGGCGACGGTGCGAGCTTCGCCCTGCCTGCCTCCCAATCCGACATCGCGCGGGACGCGTTGAGCGCTGTCGCAGCCTGGGTGCGGGATGCCTTCGGCTTCGAGCTGCGCATTGCCCTCGTGCCGGTTTCTGAGATCAGGGCGCAAGGCCATGATGTGCGCATCGCCCGGTTCTCCGCATCGCCGGACGTGTCTTATGCCATGTTTGCGGGCGGCGGCCTGGCCTATGCCGAGGGGCAGATGAAGAAGGGTGCTTTCGCCATCCCTCCGGCGCCATCGGGCACCCTGCCCGACCTCTCGGGACTGAGCTGCCGCTTCGATGAGATCCGGCCGGAACGCGGCGTCATCCTTTCCCTGATCATCTTGCCCACCCCGGAAGCCAACATGGGGGCTTTCAACACCCTCATCAACAAGGTTCTCACCCTGGCCGAGGGTCACGAAGCCGGTCGCCCGCTGCCGGACAAGGGACCTCCGCTTGCGTCCCCGTTCCAGGGGTTCGGGATCGAATCCAAAACAGTCAGGACGAGGGGATTTCACCTCTGGCCCGTGGTGCGGCTTGCAGCCGGGCGCCTGGCCGCGTTCATGATCTTCCGGACAGGCCGCTCGTTGGGCGGCTTCGACCCTGACCAGTACCGCCACCAACTCGTCAAGAACACCGACTTTCGGAAGTTCGATGACGGCCTTCGGATGACGCTCGACTGCACGCCCGCACTGGCCGACCGGCTTGAGGCTCTTCTGCAGGAAGCGGAGAAGCAAGGCATCGCCCGCTATGGTCTGCACCGGCAGGAGGCCGCGCTCATGACCTGCTTCGTCCCCTCGCCCACCCGAGCCGACCACATCCATTTCGTCGACGGCGCCATGGGCGGCTACGCCATGGCCGCGCAGGCGATGAAGCCTGCGGTATGAATGGTGTCATCCCGGACGGCGCAAGCCGATCCGGGATCGTGGAAACCAGTCCAGCCCTGTCATCCCGCGGCCGCATAGCGGAGCCCTGGACCCATAACCGCTGACGGTTAAGAACGAAGCGTGATGCTGTTCGCCTTCTCTTGAGACGTCGTGTAATAGAACCCCGCCTGCGCGGGGATGACAGCGTCGAGGTTCCGGCGCTCCAGGCTGAAAACGATCCCGGATCTCCGCTGCGCTTCGTCCGGGATGACGGCACCTACCCGATCATCGAAAGCGTCTTATCCTCAGCAAGCATCCTCTTCGCTTCGGCCGAGTCTCGATCCATCTGGGCGATCAGCGCCTCGATGCCGGCGAACCGCTCCTCGCCGCGGATCCAACCAATGAACTCCACGTCCAAAACTTGCCTATAGAGATCGCCGGCAAAATCGAACAGATGCACCTCGAGGAGCGGCGCTCCGTTGTCGAAAGTCGGACGGCGGCCGAAGCTTGCGACGCCGTCCACGAGAGTACCGCCAACCGATGCCCGCACTGCATAGATGCCGTGCCGCAGACGGCAGTCGTCGGGAAGTCGCATATTGGCAGTCGGATAACCGAGAACACGCCCGCGCTTATCGCCATGTCGGACTTCGGAACGGACGAACCAGCGGTAGCCGAAGAGCCGGTTAGCCGTGGCGATGTCACCCGCCTCAAGAGCAGCCCGGATGGCGCTGGAGGAGACCGGCTCCGTGCCCTCGACGATGGCCGGAGCTATGATGCAATCGAGCCCCTGCTCCCGGCACAGCTCCCTCATGCGCTCAGGATTGCCCTCGCGGCCGCGACCGAAGTGAAAATCGTGGCCGATCACGACGCCTGACAATTCCAGGTCCTTCGCCAGCAGGTTCACGAAGCCCGCGGCCGTGAGCGCGGCAAGCAATCCGTCGAAGCGCCTCTGGAACACGCCTGCGAGGCCAAGCCGCGCGAAGATCGCCAGCTTCACCGGCTCGGGTGTGAGGCGGAACAGCGGCCGGTCGGGCTGGAAGAAGGTGCGCGGATGCGGCTCGAACGTGACGACGGCAGCGGGCCGCCCGGAGTTCAGGGTCATGTCCAGAAGATGGCGGTGCCCGCGATGCACACCGTCGAAATTGCCGATGGCAGCCACGGCTCCCTTGAGGCTCTCGGGCACAGGCTCGCCATCGCGGCAGATCGCGAAGGGGTTAAGCATCAGGGGAGAACCTCGGAACTCATCTGGGACGGGTCAGTGCCGCGCGACCCTGTCGAAATCCGATCCACGGGTCAAGGGCGTGACCAGTTGCGGCTCGCTTCACCAGGACAGCACGTCCGTGAAGGCGGTCGGCCGAACCGGCTGCCGGTCGATCCAATCCTGTACGTGATCCGAGACGAGATCGCCCTTGTGGAGACCCATTTCCTCCGCGTGGATGCCGCGGGCGATCATCAGGGCATCAATGCCGAAGCCGACGGCGCCTGCGATGTCGGTGCGGATCGCGTCGCCGACGGCCAGCACCCGCTCCTTCGGGATCGGATGGCCGGCAAGATCGGACGCCACAGTGAGAGCCCGCTCATAAACCGGGCGGTGAGGCTTGCCGGCATAGAAAACTTCGCCGCCCATCTCCTCATAGGCGAGCGCGATGGTGCCTGCGCAGGGCAGGATCATGTGGCCGCGCTCGACGACGAGATCGGGATTGGCGCAGACCATCAGCAGGTTGTGCCGGCGCATGGCCTCGAGCTGCGGACGGTAATCCTCGACCGTCTCCTCCTCGTCGTTGTCGAAGCCGGAGCAGACCACGTAATCGGCCTCCTCGATGGAGCCGAAGCGTACGTCGAGACCGTTGTAGATCGGCATATCGCGCGGCGGGCCGATATGGTGCACCACCTTGTCGATACGCTCCTGGATGGCAAGCCGGGTCAGGTCGCCGGAGGTGATGATGGCGTCATAGGCCGAGCGAGGGACCTGGAACCCGTCGAGCTGCGTTCCCACCGAGGCGCCGGGGCGTGGGGCGTTGGAGACGAGCACCACATGTCCGCCCTTGGCACGGAAGCGCGTGAGCGCATCGCTCGCGGCCTCATAAGCTTTGACGCCGTTGTGCAGCACGCCCCAGACATCGCAGAGGATGAGATCGTAGCTTTCGGCGAGAGGCTGCAGCCCCTTGAGGTGAAAGGGATGGGACAAGGCGGTCATAGGGTCTCACATCTGGTAGACCGGGGCGCGTAGGCCCTTGAGCCGCTCAAGTCAACTCTATTGCCCTGGTAAAGCCGGCCTATCACACAGACCGCTCAGACCGATCTCAAGCCTGTTCGCGAGTTGCAATGAATGCCGAGATTGTTGTCAACAATGCTAAGCATGTCGCGACGATGATGGGTGGAGACAGTTCCACAGAGACCAGAGCGGCAACAAACCCTAGATAGACCAAGTTTGCTGCGTGCAAACTCAGGCGAGCCCACTTCCCAGTCAAGCTGCCGAAGGCCAGCAGGAGGTTCATTTGCGCGATGAAGACGACCGCCAGACCAGCGCCGCCAAAATAAAGGCCATCGAGCGTTCTGCCCCATGTCTGGTTTTGAAGCATGGCGGGCGTTGCAGCGACATGGCCGATGCCCATTAGGAGGATCAGAGCGCTGGTGACACGGTGTAGCCAGCCTACGATACTGGTTTGATAGAAGAGTTTGAAAGAATTGACCTGAGTGCTGGCTGACATTGTATCCCCTTATCGAGAATGTTTGTGAGGCATTGGCCATCCTGGAAATGCCCACCACTCAGCTTGTCGATACAACATAACGATAGTTTTTCAACCCGCCTGTGTCATGGAAGCGGGCGTAGTCTCTATTCAACCGGCGCGGCGCAGACGGGTTGGCGCATCCTCCAGACCGAAGGGCCGCGGCAGATCCTGCTCGCCGGCGATCTCCGGCTTGATCGGGCGCGGCGCCGCAAACGCAAAGCCCTGCGCGAGCGGGATGGCGAGGTCTTCGAGAGCCGGCACCATATCGTCCTGATCCACCCGCTCGGCGATCAGCCGGATGCCGTGGCGGCGCAGCGTGGGGGCAAAATCCCGCACGTCGAGCTCCGGTCCCCCATAGCGTCCGTCCTGCTGCTCGGCGGCCCTGACCAGCAGATCGGCCGGCAGCTTCATGAAGCGGACGCCCAGATCGGCCAGCGCCTGCGGATCGAAGCGGAGATCGGCCGTGCGGTCGAAGGAGAACGGCACGCCGCGCTCCCGCAGGCTCGCCAGCGCATTCTTGAGGTCGGCATCGAGATGGCGCCAGCTGTGCTGAGGAAGTTCCAGAACGATCCTGCCGAGAATGTCGGGCGAGGAGTCCAGCAGGCCGGCAAGCGACCACAGAAAGCCCGGCTCGACGATGGCATGGGCCGAGAGGTTCACTCCCACGATGGCCTCGCTGCCGCGGGCCATGAGATGGCGGGCGACGGCCATGGAGCGGATCAGGATCCGCCGGTCGAAATCGGACGCACGGCCGGAGCATTCCAGGATGGGGAGAAATTCCACCGGCGCCAGCAGGGTTCCGTCCGCCAGACGCAGCCGCGCCAGCACCTCATAGAAGCGGATCTTGGCCTGCGGCAGCGACACGATGGGCTGCAGGTGCAGCTCGATTCGGTCCGCCTCGAAAGCCTGGGTGACGAGCCTGATCCGGCTCGCCTCATCGGCCGAGAGCCTGCGGATGGAGGGCAGCAGCGTCGGTTCGGGAAAGTTTTCGGCGCTGACCGCTGATCCGCTCACCAGCGTCAGGGCCGGCTTGGCACGCAATGCCGGAGCAGTCTGGGCGGCGCTTTCCGGCGCATCCGCAGCTTTGGCCAGATCGCGCAGGAGCACCGCCGGACCTTGCTTCGCAGTTCTGCCCAATCTCGGGTTGAGCGGAGCGGCAGGATTTGCCCTGAGTTCGTGCCCATTCAGGCTTTCCAACCCAGCTTGGTGCCGGAGAATGAAGAGGCCGCCGATCACCATCGTGATGAGCAAGGTGAAGACCGGCATGACAAGGCCCGCCTCCATCGGCACATAGGCCGAGGCGGATGCCATCAGAATGGCCGGTGCGAAGGCGAGCAAAGCCGCCTTCCGGCCCCGCAGGACCAGATTTATTTTCTTGGTTATGACCATGGGTGCCCCCGCTCCCCTGGCTCGGGGCTGATGCCCGAATCAGTGTCTTAACCGAATGTGAATCACGGCGAATCGCGAGGCAAGTTTCGTATTCCCGCAATGGACATTTTCGCGTAACCGCGCGTTGCTCGCTCAGTGCCTGCAAGACAGTTTGGAAAGGGCGTATCGATGGAAGAGCCTCGCAAGGACCTGCTCATGCAGGTTGAGGGAATGACCTGCCAGGGCTGCGTCAATTCGGTGACCAAAGCGATCCAGCGGCTGGACCCCGGCGCTAAGGTCGAGGTGGATCTCGATCATGGACGGGTGCATGTGTTCACCACGGCGCAGGCCCTCGAAGTGACCCAGGCCCTCAACGCCGCCGGCTACGAGGCGACCGGCATGACGATGTAGCTTGAGGGTTGCGCCCCGATCATGGCTTGGCGCAAAGATCCTTTTGCCGCGCCCGGAAACGGCTGCTAGGCTCCCGGCCAGCCATTTCCGGGGAAAAGCCATGACCGCCCAGATTTCCAGAGCCGCTAACGACTCGCTTGCACCCAACGACCTCGAGGCTTGGTGGCTTCCGTTCACGGCCAACCGCTCCTTCAAGCAGCGCCCGCGCATGATCGCCCGCGCCAAGGGCATGTACTACTACACCCCCGAGGGCCGCGAGGTGATCGACGGCGCGGCCGGCCTGTGGTGCTGCAACGCCGGCCACAACCGGGACGAGATCACGCGAGCCATCCAGGCCCAGGCCGAGGAGCTCGACTATTCGCCGGCCTTCCAGTTCGGCCATGCGGGCGGCTTCGCCCTGGCATCCCGCCTCGCCCAACTTGCCCCCGGCGACCTGAACCACGTGTTCTTCTGCAACTCGGGCTCCGAAGCCGTGGACACGGCTCTCAAGGTTGCCCTCGCCTACTGGAACGCCAAGGGCCAGGGCAGCAAGACGCGCCTCATTGGCCGCGAGCGCGGCTATCACGGCGTCGGCTTCGGCGGCATCTCGGTGGGCGGCATCGTGAAGAACCGCCAGTTCTTCGGCTCACTTCTCGCGGGCGTCGACCACCTGCCCCACACCTACAACCGGGAACAGCAGGCCTTTTCGCGCGGCGAGCCCGAATGGGGTGCGCATCTCGCGGACGAGCTGGAGCGCATCGTGGCGCTGCACGATGCCTCCACCATCGCGGCCGTGATCGTCGAGCCGATGGCCGGCTCCACCGGCGTGCTGGCCCCGCCCAAGGGCTATCTCAAGCGCCTGCGCGAGATCTGCGACAAGCACGGCATCCTGCTGATCTTCGACGAGGTCATCACCGGCTTCGGCCGCCTCGGCACGGCATTCGCCGCCGAGCGCTACGGCGTCATCCCGGACATGATCACCTTCGCCAAGGGCGTGAATTCCGGCGCCGTGCCCATGGGCGGCGTGCTGGTGCGCCAGGGGCTCTACGACACCTTCATGAAGGGTCCGGAGCACATGATCGAGCTGTTCCACGGCTACACCTATTCCGGCCATCCTCTCGCCTGCGCGGCGGCGCTCGCCGCCCAGGACATCTACCGGGACGAGAAGCTGTTCGAACGGGCGAAAACCCTGGAGCCGATCTGGGCCGACGCGATCCATGGGTTGAAGGGCCTGCCGAACGTGCTCGACATCCGCACCATCGGCATCGTCGGCGCCATCGATCTCGCCTCGCGGCCCGACGCGGTGGGCGCCCGCGCCTTCGAGGCCATGGACCGCGGCTTCCAGGAGCACGGCATCATGATGCGCATCACCGGCGACACCATCGCCCTCTCGCCGCCGCTTATCATCACCGAGGAGCAGATCGGCGAGATCGTCGACAAGCTCACCAAGGTGATCAAGGCGGTGGCGTAACCCTCCCATAATAAGCGTTATCCCGGACGGCCTAAGCCGATCCGGGATCGCTGTCAGAACATGGCGCCGGAACCTTCCCGTTGTCATCCCCGCGCAGGCGGGGATCCATAACCGCCAACACCTCAAGGATGGCGAACCGCGTCGCGCCTCGTTCTGCTCCGTCAGCGGTTCTGGATCCCGGGCTCCGCTTGCGCGGCCCCGGAATGACAGTGCTGGACTGGTCGAGCGATCCCGGATCTGCGCTGACGCTCCGTCCGGGATGACGGCTGCGTTGCGGAAATCGCAACACCACCTTGCCCCTCCCCGCTGCAGGGAGTAGGACCGCAGCACGTTCTTTCCATCAAACGGCTGCTGAAAAAATCCATGTCCAAGGCCGACACGATCAAGGCCCGCGCCCCGCGCGGCTTTGCCGACCGCACTCCCGCCGATCTCGCCGCCACCGAGCGCATGCTGGCGGCGATCCGCGAGTCCTATGAGCTCTACGGCTTCGAGGGCGTCGAGACGCCCTTCGTCGAGTACACCGACTCCCTCGGCAAGTTCCTGCCCGATCAGGATCGCCCGAACGAGGGCGTGTTCTCGTTCCAGGACGACGACGAGCAGTGGCTGTCACTCCGCTACGACCTGACCGCGCCGCTCGCCCGCTACGTGGCCGAGAACTTCGACGCCCTGCCCAAGCCCTATCGCAGCTACCGGGTCGGCTGGGTGTTCCGCAACGAGAAGCCAGGCCCCGGCCGCTTCCGCCAGTTCATGCAGTTCGACGCCGACACGGTGGGCGCGGCCTCCGTCGCGGCCGATGCGGAAATTTGCATGATGGCCGCCGACACGATGGCACGTCTCGGCCTCAAGCGAGGCGACTTCATCATCAAGATCAATAACCGCAAGGTCCTGGACGGCGTGCTTGAGGCCATCGGCCTCGGCGGCGAGGACAAGGCAGGCCAGCGCCTCACGGTGCTGCGCGCCATCGACAAGCTCGACCGGCTTGGGCCTGAGGGCGTGAGCCAGCTTCTCGGCGCGGGCCGCAAGGACGAGAGCGGCGACTTCACCAAGGGTGCCGGCCTTGAGCCGGGCGCCATCGAACGCGTGCTCGCCTTCACGACCGCTAAGGGCGCGAGCAATGCAGCAACAGTCGAGAACCTGCGCAAGGTTGTCGGCTCTTCTGCCCGCGGCCTGGAAGGCGCAGACGAACTCGCGGAGATTGCCTCGCTGGTCGCGTCCTCTGGATACGAGGATCGGGTCACCATCGACCCCTCCGTGGTGCGCGGCCTCGAATACTACACCGGCCCGGTCTATGAGGCGGAGCTGACGTTCCAGGTTCAGGACGAGGATGGGCGCCCCGTCCGCTTCGGCTCGGTCGGCGGCGGCGGGCGCTATGACGGCCTTGTGGGCCGCTTCCGCTCCGAGCCCGTCCCGGCCACCGGCTTTTCCATCGGCGTCTCGCGCCTGCTTTCGGCGCTGCAGATGGTCAAAAGCCCCATCGTGTCCGGATCCGAGAAGCCCGGTCCGGTGGTGGTGCTCGTCATGGACCGCGATCAGATCGCCGCCTATCAGCGCATGGTCTCCTCCTTGCGTCAGGCCGGTATCCGCGCCGAGCTCTATCTCGGCTCCTCGGGCATGAAGGCCCAGATGAAATATGCGGACCGACGGAACAGCCCATGCGTGATCATTCAGGGTTCTAACGAGCGCGAGCGCGGCGAGGTCGAGATCAAGGACCTGATTGAAGGCACCAAGGCTGCGGGAGCCATCGCGTCCAACGAAGAGTGGAAAGCCGCCCGCCCGGCGCAGTTCTCGGTATCCGAGGCCAAGCTGGTCGAGGCCGTGCGCGAGGTTCTCGCCCGCCATTTCGGATGACCTTGGCCGTTCGGGAACTCCGATGGCAACCTTTGGGTTGTCTCGGAAGCTTGACCATCAGGAGATGACCATGGCGAAGGACAAGAAGAGCGGCAGTAAAGCGAAGAAGAGCACCGGCAAGAGCACGGGCACAAAACTGGCGAAATCCGCCAAGAAGTCGGGCCTGATGGACTTGGTCAATTCGGAACTCGGGCGCGAGATCCTGGCCGATGCCCTCATCGCCGCCGCAGGTGCCGCCGCCGCTGCCCTGACCAAGACTCGCACCGCCAAGAGAGCTGGCGCGGCTGTGGCCGATGCGGGCTCCCAGACGGCCGACCTGACCCAGACGGCCGCCGGCGCTGTCGCCGGTGTCGTTACGGAAGCCGCCCGCCATTTCCTGCCCCCGAGCCTCTTGGGCGAAGAGGGTGGCTCGGATAAGGGCAAGGCGGAGCCCAAGAAGGTCAAATACGTGAACCGCTCCAGCGACACCAGCAAGCGCAAGACAACGAAGCCCAAAACCGATACGGCTGGGAAGCACTGAGCTTATCTGCCCACAGCCAGTTCTATCGTCATGGCCGGGCTTGTCCCGGCCATCTCGATTCAGGGAGGCGCTCTTCCGGGTCGGGATCACCGGCACAAGGCCGGTGATGACTTGAGCAAGAGTGCCCACCCTGCCCTCCCGTTCACCCTTCCGGTCGAAAACAATCGCCTTCGTGACCGGGCATTGCTAGAGAGCATGCCAGCATAAGGGATTGAGCCAAGCCAGTGACGGAGACGGATGCCATTGTTGCGCTGATCGCGCTGTTTGAGCGCGAGGGCTATGCGCGTGTCGAGCCGCCGGTGCTCCAGCCGGCGGACGTGTTCATCGACCTGTCGGGTGAGGATATCCGGCGGCGCATGTTCGTGACGCAGGACGCTGCCGGCACGGAGCTGTGCCTCAGGCCTGAATACACCATCCCTGTCTGCCTTCAGCATCTCGCCCAGCGCGGCGCCGAGCCCCTGGGCTATTCCTATGGCGGCCCGGTCTTCCGCATGCGCACCGGAGAGAGCGGCGAGTTCCTGCAGGCCGGATTGGAATCCATCGGACGGACAGACGTGTCGGCCGTCGATGCTGAGATCCTGGCGCTTGCCCTGGAAGGGCTCGCCCGGATCGGCGGCCCCGCACCTATCGTGAAGCTCGGCGACATGGGGCTCCTTCACGCCCTGATCGATGCCCTCGGCGTTGCACCGGCCGCAAAGCGGCGGGTAATCCGCGCCATCGTTTCGGGCCAAGGCCTGTCGAGCCTTGCCGAGCCGGAGGGTCCGACCGCCCAAGAGCACGCAGGCCTTCTCGCCGCCATCGAGGGGCAGGCTCCCCAGGCCGCCAAGGCTTTCGTCGAGGACATTCTGTCGATTGCGGGCATCGCCCGGGTCGGCGGGCGCAGCGCGGGCGAAATCGCCGAGCGCTTCCTGGCCCGTGCCGCGAACCGAACCGGTCTGGCGGACGAGGCAAGGCAAGTGCTCGAGCGCTATCTCGCTATCAGCGGCGATCCGGATCAGGCCGCTCACGCGGTTCGAGCACTGGCCAGGGACGCGGGCCTCGACATTGGTCCGGCCCTGACACTGTTCGAGGAGCGCACCGGCTTCATGGCTGCGCGCGGCCTCGATGTCGGCCGCTTCTCGTTTGCCGCCACCTTCGCGCGCAATCTCGACTACTACACGGGCTTCATCTTCGAGGTGCAGGACCCGCGCCGCAGCGATGGCAAGCCCGTCGTGGGCGGCGGGCGCTATGACCGCCTGCTGGAGCACTTGGGCGCCGAGGCGCCAATCCCGGCGGTTGGCTGCTCCTTCTGGCTCGACCGCATCGTGGGGAGGCCCTGATGAACGATACTCCCCTGATCCTGGCCGTCCCCTCCAAGGGCCGCCTGCAGGAGAACGCGGCTGCGTTCTTTGCCCGCGCCGGCCTGGTCTTCACCCAGTCCCGCGGCGCGCGAGATTACCGCGGCACGCTGGCGGGCGTGCCCGACGTGGAAGTCGCGTTTCTGTCGGCTTCCGAGATCGTCAGCCAGCTGAGCTCAGGCACGGCCCATCTCGGCATCACCGGCGAGGACCTGATCCGTGAGCAGATCCCGGATGCGGATACGGCCGTCGAGCTGCTGACGCCGCTGGGCTTCGGCCATGCCAACGTGGTTGTGGCCGTGCCGCAGGCCTGGATCGACGTTCGGAGTATGGCCGACCTCGACGAGGTGGCGGCCGACATCCGTGCCCGCCACGGCACCAAGATGCGGGTGGCGACAAAATACGTGAACCTCACCCGTCGCTTCTTTGCCGAGAAGGGCGTGTCGGACTATCGGATCGTCGAGAGTCTGGGGGCCACGGAAGGCGCGCCGGGCGCGGGCTCGGCGGAGCTGATCGTCGATATCACCACCACCGGCGCGACGCTGGCCGCCAACGCCTTGAAAATCCTCGATGATGGCGTGATGCTGCGCTCCGAGGCCAATCTCGTGGCTTCCGCTCGGGCGCCCTGGACGGACCGGGCCAAGGCTGCCGCCACGGCCGTGCTGACGCGCATCGCCGCCGAGGAGGAAGCGCGCACCAGCCGTGAAGTTCGGGCGTCTCTTGATCCGGCGAAAGCCTCGGCCCTTGCGCCGCTCGCCAAGGAGCATGGCGCAACCCTCCCCTATGGCAATGCCCTGGGGCGTGAGATCGTGCTCCATTGCCGAACCGCGAAGGTGTTCGACATCGTGACGGCCCTACAGAACCTTGGAGCCCAGGACATCTCCGTCCGGGCCTTCGATTATCTGTTCCGCCCCACGAATGCGCTCACCGAGCGGCTGCTGCAAAGAATTGGCTAGGTGCGTTTCCTCACGCGAGGATAGGACAACATTGCCGCTGTAGCACCTTGGGCGTTGCTTCAACGCTCAAGGCCCCTTATGGTCCGGGCGTTTTTACGTTGTAGAGGTTCCGATGAACGCGCTTCGACTTGCGACATTTCTGGTGGCATTGACCACCGTCTCGGGAGCTCATGCCCAGTCAGCCGCAGCAACCCTCGGCCGCCCGGTTGGTCCGACCCGCCAGGTGGACACGAAGGTTCCGCAGCCCGGCGAGACGGGCAAGGTCTTCCCGCTGAATTCTTCCTGGGTGGCTGTCAGCCTGAACGGCAAGTCTTTCACGGGCGAGCGTCCGAGCTTCAGGCTCGACGACCAGATGCGCGCCACCGGCTTTGCCGGCTGCAACACCTATGCGACCGCGGCCTACCCACTGCGTGAGCAGGTCCTGGCCGTCGGCCCCTTCGCCCTGACGAAGAAGAGCTGCGACAAGTCCGCCATGGCCATCGAGCAGTCCTTCCTCGTGGCGCTCCGCTCGTCCGGCAAGTGGGACATTCAGGGCCGCAACCTCATCATCAAAACCCAGAACGGCGGTCAGTTGGTCCTGGAGCGCGCGCTCTAAGGCTTCACTGAGTGTGAATGAAGAAGGCCGGCTTCAAGCCGGCCTTTTTATTATGCGCGGAAGATGCGTCATCCCGGACGGCGCAGCGGAGATCCGGGATCACTGGACAAGTGTAGCACTGTCATTCCGGGGCCGCGCAGCGGAGCCCAGAATCCATAAACGCTGACGTCACAGAATGAGGCGCGACACGGCTCACCTTCTCCTGAGATGACGTGGTTATGGATCCCCGCCTAAGCGGGGATGACAGTGTCGAGGTTTCGGGGCCACATCCTGAAAGCGATCCCGGATCGGCTGCGCCGTCCGGGATGACGCTTTGAATTACTCCGCGGGCTCGGCCTGACGCAGGTCGACGGGAGTGGACAGGCCGCTCTCCGTCTTCTTCATGTCGATGCGCCGATCATGGTAGGCCGCGAGCGTCGAGCGGTGACCGATGGAGACCACGGTCGTCTGCGGCAGCTTCTCCTGGATGATCCGATAGACGTCCGCCTCGGTCGGCTCGTCGAGGGCAGCCGTCGCCTCGTCCAGGAACAGCCAGTCGGGCTTGGCCAGGAGCGCACGGGCAACCGCAAGGCGCTGCTGCTCGCCGAGCGACAGGGTCTGGGCCCAGGCCCGCTCCTCGTCGAGGCGCTCTGCGATCTGCGGCAGCTTGGCCGACCGCAGCGCCTCCGCGATCTGGGCGTCAGTGTAGGTATCGGCCTTGCCCGGATAAGTGACAGCGTCGCGTAAGCTGCCGATGGGAATGTAGGGCCGCTGCGGCAGGAGCATCATGGTCTGCCCCTCCGGCACCAGAACCTCGCCCTCGCCGAAGGGCCAGATGCCGGCGATCGCACGGAACAGGGTGGACTTGCCCGAACCCGACGGACCGGTCATGAGCGTGCGCTCGCCCGGACGGAAGGCAAGACCGTCGGCACGCAGCAGGGCGCTGCCGTCAGGCAGGCGCACGTCAAGGTTCTGCAGGCGCAGCTCGCGTCCGGGAACCTCCGAGATGGCCAGCTTGCTCTCGCCGCCGACCCGCTGGGCCGACGCGATGGCGCCCTCGAAAGTGGTGAGGCGGTCGAGCACGGCCTTGTAGTCGGCGAGCGTGGTGTAAATCGTGATGAAATAGGTAAGCGCCGACTCCACCCGCGAGAAGGCGCCGACCACCTGCTGCATCTGGCCGAGCGAGATCTTGCCGATGAAGTAGTAGGGCGCTGTGAGAATGTAGGGCACCACCACGTTAGCCTGGAAATAGGCCGAGGTGAAGGTGTTCAGCTTGATGAGGCGGACGACGATCCGCATGTAGTTGTCGACGATCGCGCCGAAGCGCCGGGCAATGCCCTCCCGTTCGGCCGGCTCGCCGGACAGAAGCGCCACCTGCTCGGTGTATTCGCGCAGGCGCGCCAGAGAGAAGCGGTAGTTCGCCTCCACCCGCTCCTGCTCGAAGTTAAGGGGGATCAGCGGGCGGCCGATCAGGTGTGTCACCCAGGTGCCGAGAATCGCGTAGCCGGCGCAGACCCACACCAGAAGGCCTGGAACTTCCACGTTGGTGCCCGGGAAGGTGAAGCCAGCCGAGATGGTCCACAGGATCGCCACGAAGGAGACCAGGGTCGCGGCCTGGTTCATAAGGCCGACCGACAGTGAATAGGTGCTCTCGACGAACTTGCGTAGGTCTTCCGAGATGCGCTGGTCCGGATTGTCCGCACCGCGACCGATCAACTGCATCCGGTAATGGGCGCCGTCGCCCAGCCATTCGCCCACATAATAGGTGTTGAGATAGGCGCGCCAGCGGATGGTGAGCACGTTCTGCAGCAGCACTTCGGTGAGTGCGATGGCGACGAAGACAGCGGCTAGCGGCGTGAAGATGACGAAGAGCTGATACCAGAAAGCCGCCGCATCCTTGGCTTCCAGCGCGTTGAACATGTCACGCGAGAAGAAGCTGAGGCGGACGTTGAGGGCGACCTGGGCAAGGTTGATCGCAATGAGGAAGCCGATCATCCAGGTGCCGATCGTGCCCTCCCGTGCCCGCACGAGGCCGATGAATGGGATCCGGATGACGCTGTCGGCCTGGGATTCGAGATAGCGGTCGGCGATGCGGCAGATGGTGCGCACCACGGGCACATAGGCGAGGCTGAAGATAAGAGCTCCGAACGCCGTTGCGCCGAGGGCAGCAGACGGCGGAGGTACATAGCCGGTGTAGTCGCCTGTGATGAGGCCGGCCCGAGCGCCCAGGATCAGTGCGAGCAGCACCAGATGCGTGCCCGCGAGCATCACGAGGAAGATGCGCAGGAACTTCGGGATGTTACGCCCAATGTACATCACCCCGGCCAGAGCCAGGGTGGAGAGGGGCAGGTAGAACGGAACAGCGACGGCTCCGGACAAGGAAGCCGCAAGAACCACAAAACCTAAAAGTGCCAGCACGAGGCTCGCCTTGATCATACGCATCTCCTGCCAGGATCCCTGCCCCGGCTCTTAGAAACTCAAGGCAGCCGGATCAATGGCGCTTGTGGCGAAAGAAAGGAGGAACTTCCTCCTTAGGCAAGCGATAGCAGCCTTGTGACAACGGCAACAGGCACTTAAATCCGGGAAGACGTTCTTCAAATCAAATTGTCCTATTTAAAGAACGAAACCGTTGACTTAGAGAACGGGATGGCTCATGTGTCATATCGACCTAAGACGAAAGTTTCCGAAGGCGAGTTCATGAACGCCCCTTTTGGCTATATCGGCAGCACGCCGGCGCAGCGCCTGATCCCGGCACAGCCCATCGTTCGGCTGGAAAAGGTCTCAAAGACCTTTCCCGGACGGGACGGCCAGCCGGTGACGGCGCTCCGCGAGATCGATCTTACCGTGCCGCAGGGCTCCATCCTCGGCGTGATCGGCCGCTCCGGCGCGGGCAAGTCGACCCTGATCCGCCTCGTGAACGGCTTGGAGAAACCCTCGTCCGGCAAGGTGATCGTGGACGGCGCCGACATCGCGGCTCTGCCCGAAGCGGCGCTTCGCCATGCGCGCCGCTCCATCGGCATGATCTTCCAGCACTTCAACCTGCTCTCCTCGCGCACGGCCGCTCAAAACATTGCTCTGCCGCTTGAGGTGGCAGGCTACGACAGGTCAGAGATCCGGACGCGGGTTGAGGAGCTTCTCGCCCTCGTCGGCCTCTCCGACAAGCGCAACCGTTACCCGTCCGAACTGTCCGGCGGTCAGAAGCAGCGCGTCGGCATCGCCCGTGCGCTCGCCACCAAGCCCAAGGTTTTGCTCTCGGATGAGGCGACCTCAGCCCTCGACCCGGAGACCACCCGGTCGATCCTCGACCTGCTCGCACGCATCAACGACGAGCTTGGCCTGACAATCCTGCTCATCACCCACGAGATGGCGGTGATCCGCAACATCGCCCGCGAGGTCGCGGTGATCGAAGGCGGCCGCATCGTCGAGCAGGGCGACGTGTTCGAGGTGTTCACCCGGCCGCAGCACGAGGTCACCCGCTCCTTCCTGGCCGACGAATCCGGCCGCGCATTGCCGCCCTATGTGCAGAGCAGACTCACATCCGAAGCGACGCCCGGCAGCCAGGCGGTCATTCGCATCGGCTTCCGCGGCCCTCATGCGACCGATCCGGTGCTGGCGCGGCTCGCCCGCGACCTCAATACCGAAGCCAACATCCTGTCCGGTTCGGTCGACGAGATTGCAGGGCGCCCCTTCGGCACCTTGGTCGTCGGCGTGCCGGAAGCATCGGTTTCCACCACCCTCGACTTTCTGAAGAAGCACGGTCTCGACACGGAGGTCCTCGGCTATGTCGCCTGAGATGATCAACCTCATCGCTGCCTCCACCGGCGAAACCCTCTACATGGTTGCGGTCTCGGCCCTGATCGCAACGCTCTTCGGGCTGCCGCTCGGCGTCTTTCTCGCAACATCAGGCAAGGGTGAGCTGTTTGCGGCCCCCTGGGTCAACCGCGTGCTCGGCGTCGTCGTCAATGCCACGCGCTCGACGCCCTTCATCATTCTCGTGGTCGCGATCATCCCCTTCACGCGCCTGATCGCCGGCACCTCCATCGGCACCAATGCAGCCATCGTGCCGCTGACGATTGCCGCCACGCCATTTATTGCACGTCTCATTGAGGGCGCGATCCGCGAGGTGGACCAAGGCCTTATCGAAGCAGCCCGCGCTTTCGGGGCTACTCCGCTACAGATCGTGCTGAAGGTTCTAATCCCTGAGGCCCTGCCGGGCATCGTGCTCGGCCTGACTCTCGCCATCGTGTCGCTGCTGGGCTTCTCGGCCATGGTCGGCGCGGTCGGCGGTGGTGGTCTCGGCGATCTCGGCATCCGCTACGGCTATCAGCGTTTCATGCCCGAGATGATGCTCGCCGTGGTGGTCGTTCTCATCGTCCTGGTCCAGGCGGTGCAGAGCATCGGCGACCGCCTCGCCCGCCGCCTCAACAAGCGCATCCGCCACGCCTGAACATCCAAAAAAGTTCGCACAAGGAGTACCAAAGATGTCTCTGAAGAAACTCGGCCTCGCCACCATCCTGTCTCTCGCGGCCCTGCCGGCTTTCGCGCAGCAGACGCAGACCGTCCGCATCGGCGCCACGCCGGGTCCGCACGCGCAGATCCTCGAGGCCGTGAAGCCGATCGCCGCTAAGAAGGGCGTCGACATCAAGATCGTCGAGTTCTCCGATTACGTAGTGCCGAACACGGCGCTTGCCGGCGGCGACATCGAAGCAAACTCGTTCCAGAACCAGCCCTATCTCGACAACCAAGTGGCCGACCGCGGCTACAAGATCGAGAGCGTAGCACTCACCGTGAATTTCCCGATCGGCATCTACTCCAAGAAGCACAAGAGCCTGGACGCCCTGCCGAACGGCGCGACGATCTCGATCCCGAACGATCCGACCAATGGCGGTCGCGCCCTCATCCTTCTGCAGGACAAGGGCCTCATCAAGCTCAAGGAAGGGACAGGCTACAAGCCGACACCTCTCGACGTGACCGACAATCCCAAGAAAATCAAATTCGTCGAGATTGAAGCCGCCCAGGGACCGCGCGTGCTCGCCGACGTGGACGCCGCCGTCATCAACACCAATTACGCGACGTCGGGCGGGCTCGATCCGGTGAAGGATCCCATCGCCCGCGAGAACCCGAAGGGTCCTTATGTCAACATCATCGCTGTGCGCAGCGAGGACAAGACCAAGCCGTGGGTGAAGGCTCTCGTCGAGTCGTATCACACCCCCGAGGTGAAGGCGTTTATCGAAGAGAAGTTCAAGGGCTCGGTTCTGACTTCCTGGTAAACATCGCACGCGACACTTCAAGGAAAGCCGGTCGTAAGGACCGGCTTTTTTTGTTGTCTATTTCTGCCGCGGCTCCTTCAGGTTCTCTCCGGCCGTCACGAGGCTCCCTGCCCTTTTGGCCTTCACGGCTTCGAGCAGCGTCCAGGCAGCGTTGCGCACCTCGTCCTGCACCGCCTCATCCTGGTCGAGTTCTTCATGGCTCGTGGCGTAGGGCTTCCAGTAGCCGATGTAGCGATCGAGCTCCGCAGCACCGCCTGCCGGGATGAGATCCATGGCGCGCAGCCAGTCGGAGAGGCTGCGGCGCACGTCGCCCGCGCCCTCAGCATCGCCATGGACAACGACGGAGAACAGCCGGCCTTCAAGGTGCTTGGGATAATCCCAGCCCTTGAGTTCCATACCCTTCGCGATATCGGTCTTCTTGCCCTGGGTCGAGGTCGGGTCCGGATTGCCGCCATCGGCGCAGACGAGCCGGTCCATCATGAGCTTCAGGGGCGACGAGACCTGATACCAGTTGACCGGCGTGACGATCATCACCCCGTGCGCAGCCACCCATTGCGGATAGATGTCGTACATCCAGTCATGCGTCTGCCCGAGCGAGTAGTTGGGATAACAGGAGCACGGCCAGTGGCACAAAGGCGCCGCCGTGGAGAAGCAGGCCTTGCAGGGATGGATGTGACGCCCGTATTCCGAGGTGAGCCGGCTGAGTTCCAGCACTTCGACTTCCGCATTCTCCGCGCTTGCGAGAACCTGACGGGCGATCTCCACGAGACGGTAGCTCTTGGACATCTCACCCGGGCATGTGTGCTCGCTACGGGAGGAAGCTGAAACAAGGAGGAAGCGGGCAGGACCGTTCGGGTCCTCATGCCGTTGCTGCGCCACGTCGATAGCGTCCTTGGCAGCAATCCAATCAACGGCGAGATCATAATCCGGATCGGCGAAACCTGGGCCGGCCTTGCGGGTCTTCGGACTCTTGCGATGGTTGCTGTAGGCATCCCAGGCCGCGTCAGTGATCCGCTGCAGCTCGGTCCCGAGCGGTTCGTAGGCGGGATCCTGGAACTGCTGGAGGAAACGCCTCCGGAACTCGCTTTCATCGAGGGTCGGATCGGGCGTGCCCTTCCGTGCTTCTGGGGTGGACAAGGCGCAGCTCCTGCGTTCGGCATGGTTGCCAAGCTTGGAACGCAGGGGGGATTCTACCGGTTCCGGCCTGTCGCTGGCGTCGCATCATCACACTTTGCTTATCGGCTTTTAAGCCCTACCTCCCTGCCGCACGATCAACGGAGCAGCCGATGTCCACCACACCCACGATCCGCCTGAACGATGGAAACGCCATGCCACAGGTGGGCTTTGGCGTCTGGCGGGTTTCCAACGAGGAGGCCAAGAGTGCCGTCGCCGGGGCCATTGAGTCGGGCTACCGCTCAATCGACACCGCCTCGATCTATGGCAATGAGGGGGGTGTGGGAGAAGCCATCCGCGCGACATCCATCGCGCGCGAAGAACTCTTCATCACCACCAAGGTGTGGAACGACCGTCAGGGATACGACAGCACCCTGCGTGCCTTCGACGAGAGCCTGGCGCGCCTCAAGGTCGATTATGTGGATCTCTACCTCATCCACTGGCCGGTGGCCGGCAGCGAGGCTTATCGCGACACTTGGCGGGCGTTGATCAAGCTGCAGCAGGACGGACGCGCGAAATCCATTGGCGTTTCAAACTTCATGGTGCCGCACCTGCAGCGCGTGATCGATGAGACCGGCGTAACGCCTGCGGTCAATCAGATCGAGCTGCATCCGCGGTTTCAGCAGAAGGAGCTGAGCGCCTTCCAGAAGGCGAATGGAATCGTCACCGAATGCTGGGGACCTCTCGGCCAGGGCACGATCCTGTCCGATGAGACCTTCGCTGCCATCGGACGCAAATACGGCAAGACGCCCGCTCAGGTCATTCTGCGTTGGCACCTCGACAACGGCTTCGTGGTCATTCCAAAATCCGTGACGCCGTCGCGCATCCGCGAGAACATCGACCTGTTCGACTTCCAGCTCGACGCGAACGACATGCGCATCATTGAAGCTCTCGACAGCGCTTCAGGGCGCGTCGGCCCCGATCCGGCGGTGTTTGCCTGACCATGAGAAAGAGGTGCTACAGGCGGCCTTTCGCCGGGTCGCCTGCTGCGTCGAACTGCTTGTAGATCGTCTCTGCGATGGGGAGCAGCTGCGCGCGCTCCACTTTTGCCGTGACCACGTAGGACAGGCCGTTATCGATCCAGGAGAAGGCGGATAGGTCGTCGCGAGACTCGAAGCGGAATGATGTCTGCGCTTCTGATCCGCCAGACCGCGCATAAAGCGTGAGACGGTTGCCGCCCGCATTCTCGTACATGAAGAGAGCGGCCGCCTCGCCGCTGTCGGGGAGAAGCCGCCCGCCGATGAGCCGGTAGCCCTGCGCCGTCAAGTTCGGAGCAGACAGCGGCTTGCCGACGCGACGGGACAGCCATTGCACGAGATGTGCCTCCTGCTCGGCCGGCACTTCCACCGGATGCAAGCGCTCGCCGACGTAGATCCGATGCGCCGCAATGGCATTGCCCGCAACGCTCGCCGCCGTCACACGACCTGCGCCGGACCACCAGATCCCGCCTGCTGCTCCCAGGGCAAAGCCGATGAGAAGTCCCGCCACAGCCGCCGCAACGGCCGTGCCGCGCCTCGGCGCCGGACGGCGTTGCCCGGCCATGAGATTGGCCACCCGCAGGCGCGATGGAACAGGCTCCGCGGCCTTGAAGGCCAGCCGGGCGCGCAGGGCCTCGCGCAGTTCGATTTCCTGCTTCACCTGATCGGCCAGGGCGGGATGATCGTCCAGATAGGCCCTGACCGCCTCGCGCCGTGACGACGGGAGCCTGCCGTCCACGAAGGCCTGCAGGTCGTCTTCTCCGATGGGTTGCTCGCCCGTCACTTCACTCTCCTCAAGACGGTGCTACGCCCGTTCTCCATGAATTCCCGCAGCCGCGCCCGCGCCCGGCTCAGGCGCGACATGACCGTTCCAAGAGGGATGCCTAAAACCTTCGCGGCCTGTTCGTAGGACAGGTCCTCGACGCCGACCAGTAGCAGAAGCGAGCGTTGCTCCTCGGACAAGGCATCAAGCCCCGAGAGAACGTCGCGCAGGCCGGCATGGCTCTCAGGATTTGTCCCAAGAGCCTGAACATCGTTCAGAGCCTCTTCTCCCACCTGGGTCCCGCGTGCCTTGCGCTGCCTCAGGCCGTTGAGGAACAAGTTGCGCTGAATGGTGAAGAGCCAGGCTCTCAGGTCGCCCTCCTGGCGGCGCTGGCCCCACCGGCTGATGGCCCGCTCAAGGGTATCCTGAACGAGATCGTCCGCTGCCTCATGATCGCGCAGCAGGGCCCAGGCGTAACGCCTCAGGGCCGGGATCTGCGGTTCGAGCAGGGAGGCGATCTCGTCCAAAGTCAGCTCTCACATGACAGCATCATTCAAGAATGAACCGCCGGTCCAGGCAAGCCTCACGGCATCGCCACATGCCAGACGTTGTTGACGCCGTCGCCCGTGACCTCGCCGGGCTTCGTATCCTTCACCCAAAGATAGAGCGGCTTGCCTTTGTACGCCCATTGCTTGGAGCCGTCGTCGCGGGTGACCACGCTCCAGTCGCCGGACGCGGAGGCATTCGCAGCCGCCATGAGCGGCGGCCAGTTCTGGGCGCATTGGGCGTTGCAGGCCGACTTGCCCGCTGCATCGCGATCGAAGGTGTAGAGCGTCATGCCCTTGGCATCGACGAGGGCCTTGCCCTTGCTCGTATCCGCAACCTTCGCGGGGGCAGCCGTTTGAGCAAGAGCAGCAGATGCGGCGATGAGGGCTCCGGCCACAATAGCTGGGCGCAGGATCTGTTTCATAGTGTCCTCCGAGGTCGGGTGTGACCACAACCGCTAAGACACGAAGCAGACCCGCTTATTCCCGAAAGCTTGAGAATATTCTGAGCGACTCACCGGCCCGAGAAGTGAAGCCGCGACGGATCGTCGAGGGGCTCGCGCAATTCGATCCGGTGGCGACCGTTGTCGCGGATTTGCGCCGTCCGGTAGGTTCCATCGAGGTCGTCCTGGGGCGGCTGGAGAATGTCGACGTCGGCTTCGTCGAGGCGCCTCACCTCACGGTCCACATCCGGCACCAGCAGGCTGATGACGGGCACCGAAGTCACCTGAACGGAGGACGTCGAGTCCGGCTCCTGAGGCAGGATGTGATCGGCCTCGGCGATCTCAAGGAGGAAGCCGCTCCGTTCCATCACGGCCTTGCGACCCTGCACGAGGCTGTCGCTGCCGAGCAGCCGGAAGCCCAGCTTGTCACGATACCAACGGATGCTTTCGTCGAAATCCGGCGTGCGGATCGAGGCAGAGCTCGGACGAGGCTCGGTGTCGGCTGCCGCAGGGGATATGAACGAGAGGCCGAGGCAGGCGATAATCAGCTGCACCCCGAGGAGAACCTGCCGGCCTTTCAAAAGAATCGATTGTCCTGCGCTCACGTCTCTATCCTCGATTAGCCAGCTATCGCTTAGCCATATAAACATGAACGCGCAGGGCGGCAGATCGTTTGGTGGCGTGCTACCTATGCAGTCAAGTCATTCCTGGATGAGCTTGAGCAGCAGAGCCGACAATTGCCCGGCTTCCTTATCGGTGAGCTTCGCGCTGATGAAGCGGTTGATCGCCGCGCCGTAGACGCTCCACATGCGCCATTGAAGGGCCTTGCCCTCCTCGGTGATCTCGATCAGCTGGCGCCGCTTGTCGCCCGGAAAAGGGATGCGGCGCACCAATCCTTCGTTCTCCATGCGGTCGAGAAGCCTGGACAAATTGTACTGCTCGAAAAGGCCGGCTTCCTCGATCTCGCGCGGTGTGAGACGGCCCTCCGGCCCTCGCTTCAGTTCGAGCAGCACATCGTACCAATGCAGGGATGGGAAGCCGGCGCTCTTCAGCTCCGCCTCGATGCGGCCCACGACCGTGCGCTCGGCCCGGATCAAGCGGCCCCAGGCTCTGATGACGGACGGAGATGGCTCCTGAGGTGGTTCTTGCATTGCGGCAAAGCTCCTCTGTTTTCAATGCAATTGCATTAAGATTGACAGATCCATGCACCTGCATCAAATGTATATGCACTTGCATGGAGATTTGCAATGTCACACGCTCAACCGATCAATTCCGACTACGCCGCCCTGCTTCTCAGGGTGTCGCTCGGCATCATGTATATCGCCCACAGCCTCATCCTGAAGTGGATGACCTTCACGCTCGCCGGCACGGCGCAGTACTTCGAATCCTTGGGCCTGCCGGGCGCCCTCGCCTATGCGACCTTCTGGGCCGAGCTCATCGGCGGCATCCTGCTCGTCCTCGGCATCCAGAGCCGCTGGGTTGCTCTTGCCCTGCTGCCGGTTTTGTTCGGCGCTGCCTGGGTCCATATCGGCAATGGCTGGGTCTTCTCGGCCCAAGGCGGCGGCTGGGAATATCCGATTTACCTGATTGTGCTCTCCGTTGCACAAGCCCTTCTCGGCGACGGAGCCTATGCCCTGAAGCCCTCCCGCCCGCTGTCGCTCGCTCCCGCAACCACATCGTTCAAGGCCGCAGCCTGATCCCCTTCACCTCTGGAGAAAACCCATGAAGCTCTACTACTATCCGGGCGCCTGCTCGCTCGCTCCGCACATCGTTGCCCGAGAGGCCGGCATTGACTTCACTCTTGAGAAGGTCGATCTCGCCAACCGCACCACGGAAACCGGCGCGAACTATCTCGCCGTCAACCCGAAGGGCTACGTTCCGGCTCTCGGCCTGCAGGACAATTCCGTGCTGACGGAGGCCAGCGCCATCATCCAGTACTTGGCGGACAGCCAGCCTGCCGCCGACCTCGCGCCGACCCATGGCAGCATGGAGCGTTACCGCCTTCTGGAGTGGCTCGGCTTCATCAGCACCGAGATCCACAAAGGCTTCGGGCCTCTCTGGAATCCCGCAACGCCGGACGCCGTGAAGGCCGCCACCAAGGAGCGTCTAGCCAGCCGCTTCGCCTTGCTCAACGAGACGCTCGGCAAGCAGCCCTTCCTTATGGGCGACAAGTTCACCATCGCTGACGCCTATCTCTTCACGGTGGTGAACTGGACCAACTTCCACGGCATCGACATCTCGTCGTTCCCGAACCTGCAAGCCTTCCAAGCCCGCATCGCCTCCCGCCCAGCCGTGCAGCAGGCACTTGAGGCCGAGGGCTTGACGAAGAAGGCGGCGTGAAGCTGATCTGATTGAAATCAAGATAATAAAAAAGCCCCGGATTTTTCCGGGGCTTCTTCTTTTGTCGCGATGTGCGAGAGCTTAGAAGTCCATGCCGCCCATGCCGCCCATGCCGCCGCCCGGCATCGCCGGAGCGCTTTCGCGCTTGGGAGCCTCGGCAACCATGGCCTCGGTCGTCACGAGCAGGCCAGCCACCGAAGCGGCGTCCTGCAGAGCGGTGCGGACCACCTTCGCCGGATCGACGATACCGGCCTGGAGCATGTCCACGAACTCTTCCGTCTGAGCGTTGAAGCCGAAGGTGTCGGAGCCCTTGTTGTCGTTGATCTTGCCAACAACGATGGAGCCTTCGACGCCGGCGTTCTCGGCGATCTGACGGATCGGAGCCTCAAGGGCGCGCAGCACGATCTTGATGCCGGCCTGGACGTCCGGGTTGTCGGTGGTGAGCTTCGCAACAGCGCCCTTGGCGCGCAGCAGAGCCGTGCCGCCGCCGGGAACGATGCCCTCTTCCACCGCAGCGCGGGTGGCGTTCAGAGCGTCGTCAACGCGGTCCTTCTTCTCCTTCACCTCGACCTCGGTCGCGCCGCCGACGCGGATTACCGCGACGCCGCCTGCGAGCTTGGCGAGACGCTCCTGAAGCTTCTCACGGTCGTAGTCCGAGGTGGTCTCCTCGATCTGCGCCTTGATCTGGGCAACACGAGCCTCGATGTCGGCCTTCTGGCCGGCGCCGTCGATGATCGTGGTGTTCTCCTTCTCGATGCGAACGCGCTTGGCGCGGCCGAGCATCGGGAGCTGCACGGTCTCGAGCTTGATACCGAGGTCTTCCGAGATCGTCTGGCCGGCGGTGAGAACGGCGATGTCCTCGAGCATGGCCTTGCGGCGATCACCGAAGCCCGGAGCCTTCACGGCAGCGATCTTCAGACCGCCACGGAGCTTGTTGACCACGAGAGTGGCGAGAGCCTCGCCTTCCACGTCCTCAGCGATGATGAGGAGCGGCTTGCCGGTCTGAACGACAGCCTCGAGGATCGGCAGCATGGGCTGCAGCGAGGAGAGCTTCTTCTCGTGGATGAGGATGTAGGGATCCTCGAGCTCGGCCACCATCTTCTCGGCATTGGTGATGAAGTACGGCGAGAGGTAGCCGCGGTCGAACTGCATGCCCTCGACGACGTCGAGCTCGGTCTCTGCGGTCTTGGCTTCCTCGACGGTGATGACACCCTCGTTGCCGACCTTCTGCATGGCATGGGCGATCATCTCGCCGATGTCCTTGTCGCCGTTGGCGGAAATCGTGCCGACCTGGGCAACCTCGTCGGAGGACTTCACCTTCTTGGCGCGGGCCTGGATGTCCTTCACGGCCTCGGAGGTCGCGAGGTCGATGCCGCGCTTGAGGTCCATCGGGTTCATGCCGGCGGCCACAGCCTTGGCGCCCTCGCGGACGATGGCCTGAGCCAGAACGGTCGCGGTGGTGGTGCCGTCACCGGCGATGTCGTTGGTCTTCGAGGCCACTTCGCGCACCATCTGGGCGCCCATGTTCTCGAATTTGTCGGCGAGCTCGATCTCCTTGGCGACGGTGACGCCGTCCTTGGTGATGCGGGGAGCGCCGAAGCTCTTCTCGATCACCACGTTGCGGCCCTTGGGGCCGAGGGTCACCTTCACCGCGTCGGCGAGAATGTCGACGCCGCGCAGCATCTTGTCGCGAGCATCGGAAGAAAACTTAACGTCTTTGGCAGCCATGGGCTTAGCCTCCAGTTAAATTGGAAAATCTGTAATGGGTTCGCGGGCCGATTAGCCGACGATGCCCATGATGTCGGATTCCTTCATGATCAGGAGATCCTGACCGTCGACACGCACTTCGGTGCCGGACCACTTGCCGAACAGGACGCGGTCGCCAGCCTTCACATCGAGGGCAACAACCTTGCCGCTCTCGTCACGGGCGCCGGGGCCGACGGCGACGATCTCGCCCTCTTGCGGCTTCTCCTTGGCAGTGTCCGGGATGATGATGCCGCCGGCCGTCTTCTCTTCGGCTTCGATGCGGCGGACGACAACGCGGTCGTGCAGCGGACGGAACTTCATGGAACTTCCCCTTTGACTGTTGGTGCAGCCCCTCTGGCCGCACCCTGGTCTGTCGGCTGTTAGCACTGTCTCTTAGTGAGTGCTAACGCTGGCCGCGAGATAGGCATAAGCCGATGGGGAGTCAAGAGACCTGCCTCATGGTCAGGCCAGGAAAAGAAGTCTTAAAGAAGCCTTGACGCTCTATAGGGGCGGGTCATGATCATTTCATGACCGATCTGGAAGCCATAGGCAAAAGCTGCTTTGCCCTCCACGCCCGCATGACGGCGCGGCTCCTGAGCCGCACCTACGAGGCGGCTCTGCGCCCCTTGGGCCTCAAACTGCCCCAGTTTGGCATCCTGGGTGCCATCGGGCATGGAACGACAGCATCCGAGACTGTTCTGGCCGAACGTCTGGGGCTGGAGCGCACCACCCTTGTGCGCAACCTGAAGCTTCTGAACCAGAACGGCTGGATCGAACCCGTCCCCGGCGAGGGACGCGGCCTCCGGCACAGGCTTACCGCCGAAGGGCAGGCCATCCTGGAGGCTGCCATTCCCCTCTGGCAACAAGCCCAGGCTCAGGTTGAGGCGCGGCTCCAGGATGTTGAAGGAGATGATGCCCGCAAGGCCATGCGTGCCCTGAGAAAGGCCTCTCATTCCCCTTAAAGGCCGTTGCAGGATCTCGCCCCTTCCCGTACCGTGTATCTACACAGACAGGAGAGAGCGATGCTTGAGCGGGTTCATGGAATCGTATCGCGGGATGTGCTGACGGCCGAGCCGGGCTTGGCCTTCCTCCGCGGAATGCTGGATGGCCGTCACCCGGCTCCTCCCTTCTCGCGCTCGACCAACGTCTACATGATCCGGGCCGAGGAAGGCCGGGTTGTTTTCGAGGGCGAACCGACGGAAAGCTTCTTCAACCCGCTCGGCACGATCCATGGCGGCTGGACCTCCGCCATCCTCGACAGCGCCATGGCCTGCGCCGTCCACAGCACGCTGGCCGCCGGCCAGGGCTACACGACGGTGGAGATGAAGCTCAACTTCGTCCGCCCGATCCTGCCGAACACCGGCAAGGTCACCTGCGAGGGCGTTCTGATCCACCGCGGAGGGACGCTTGCCACCTCCGAGGGCAAGCTCTTCGACGCCAAGGGGCGCCTTCTGGCCCACGGCACCGAGACCTGCATGATCTTCAGCGCGGCGGCCAGCAAGGCTGCCTAGGGCATCAGACCCAAAAGTGGATTTGCACTTCTGGGTCCAATGCTCAATCCATGGCTAGCGCTTCGACGTCATCGTAGCCGCGGCCACAATGAGAAGACCGCCGCCGAGGGTCGCCCAGGTGGGGATTTCGCTGAACACCCCGTAGCCGATCAGCACCGCCCAGATCAGGGCCGTGTATTCGAGCGGGGCCAGCCGCGCCGCCTCGGCCTTGGCATAGGCGGTGACCATGAGCATGTGGCCCATGAAGCCCAGCGCCCCCATGAGCATGAACCAGCCCAGGTGCATGAGATCGAGCGGCTGCCAGACGAAGAGCGCGAAGGGCGCCACGAGAACGGCCGGACCGACATTCTGGAAGACCACGATGTGGAGGAACTTGTCGCGCTGCGCACGCTGGCGCAGCAGCACGAGGCTGAGCGCATAGGTGACGGCTGAAGTCAGCGCCGCGGCGACACCGGTCCAGGACCGTGCGGAATTCGCTTCCTCGGTCTGTCCCAAGACGACGATGAGCGTCCCGGCAAACCCGATCGCGATGGCTCCGATGATCCGGATATCCACCCGCTCCTTCAGCATCAGGAGTCCGAAAAGGGCAATGAACATTGGCGAGAGGAAGGACAGGACGAGGGTCTCGGCCAAGGGCAATTGCCCCAGCGCATAGAAGAAGCTGACGGCCGTGACCACGGCGATGACGGACCGGAACGCGTTGGCAATCACCGTCTCGCGGCTCGGCCAGCCGGGCCGCATGACGGACACGACGGCGACCACGATGAGAGAGCCGCAGGCGAAGCGCAGGAAAGCCACCTGGAAGATCGGGTAAAAGGCGGCCATTCCCTTGATGACCGCATCCATGATGGACAGAACCGCGATGCCCGAGGCCGCCCGCAGGGCGGGACCGAATTTCATGATGTCACGACGATGTGAAAAGCAGCGTCCGGGATGAGCGCCGTTGAAGCGAAGGCTCTTACAGCACTTTCATCGCAGCTTCACGCTTCTTTTCACGGGATCGACAGGAAAGCGATCCTGGGCTGCGCGCTTAAATTCATCCTAGCTTGGCGGAAACAAAAGCCCCGCTTGTCGTTATTTAAGCAAAACACAGCGATAGGACACTTCAATGCGTGCTTGGATCCCTTGCTCTGCAATGCTTTTGGCCGCCCTCCTACCGGCCACGGCCTCGGCCCAGCCGATGGGCCGCGCCGGACAGTTCTACGGCAACACCTACATCGCCTCGGAATACGACAACTACCCTTACGCACGGACCCAGGACGGCTACGCGGAGGATTATCCGCTCGTCACGCGTCCTTCGTCCCGCACCCCGGCTTATCGCACCAGCAGTTACCCGTATGACGTGCGCTCCACCGGCAGCGTCGTCGCCTCCCTGCCCCAGGATTACGGCAATGGCACAGGCTACGACAACAGCATCGATTACGCGATTGCCCCGCAGTTCCAGCGCCAAATCGTGTCCTACCAAGGCAGAGAACGGCCGGGCACGATCGTGGTCGATACCAGCAACAAGTTCCTCTACCTCGTGCAGGACGGTGGCCGCGCCATCCGCTACGGCATCGGTGTCGGCCGCGAGGGCTTTGAGTGGAGTGGACGCCAGACCGTTTCCATGAAGCGCGAATGGCCGTCGTGGCGCCCGCCGGCAGAGATGCTGCGCCGCCGCCCCGACCTTCCCCGGTTCATGGAAGGCGGCCCCGATAATCCGCTCGGCGCCCGTGCGCTTTATCTCGGCTCCTCGCTTTACCGCATCCATGGCACAAATGAGCCGCATACCATCGGGCAGGCTGTTTCCTCGGGCTGCATCCGTATGCTCAACGAGGACGTGGTCGACCTCTACAACCGCGTGAGGGTCGGAACGAGCGTGATCGTGATCTGATTGCACGAAGGCGGGATCACAACTCATTCTGATGGCCGGGCATGAGCCCGGCCATTCTCATTTGAGATGCTTTCCTGTCAGTCTTGGACGCACGAGCTCCCGCCGGCGTAACCATAATCCCCGCAGGTGCGCTGGTATGGATCTGCTCTCAGAAACTTAGGCCAGTAAAGCAAAACGCCCGCCATTTGGCGGGCGCTGCTATTCAGCCGGAACAGATGCTTTAGGCCCAGTCGCCCGCGTCTCCGCCGTCGCCGCCGAAGTCGGAAAACTCCTGACCGGAATCCTGGTTGCTCGCATCCTGGTAGAGCGAATCTGTGATGCCCGCATTGCCCGCGTCAGCAGCCTGATCGGCGCCACCGAGGCCGGCTGCGGATGCCACATCGCTCACCGGATTGTTGTCGCCGCTGAAGGCGCTCGTCAGGGCGTTGGCGATCATCATGCCGCCGGCAACGCCGGCCGCCGTCGAAAGCGCCGTTCCCAGGAACCCGCTTCCGCCGCCGCGCTGCATCATGCCACCGCCCCATGGGCCAGGTGCACCCATCATGCCGCCGTGAGGCGCGCCATGATGCTGTTGCGGGTGTTGCTGCTGCCCCCAGGGCGAAGTCTGACGGGCCGGCGGGGTGTTGTAGGCAGGTCCCGGCGGGCGGGAGCCGCCGCCGAAGATGCTGGACAGGAAGCCGCCCTGTTGCGGACGCCGGCTTGCCTGATCGAGTTCGGCGCGCAGGTGCTCGTTCTCGGTTTGAAGGTTGGCGAGAGCCTGCTCCTGCACATAAACCGCCTGCGCCATCGCGTAGGGTGCGTAGGGCTGCTGGCGCAGCTTCTCGGCGATGAAGCGCTCGGCCTCGGGATCGCGCGGCTGGTTCGCCACCTGTTCGAGCCGTCGGAAGATGTCGCTGATGACCTGGCGTTCCTGATCGTTCATGGCAAGCCTCCTTACAGTGACCATTAGAGACAGATGTAAGCACGGCCACCAGGTTTGTTAGGGGTGTGCGAGTCCGAGCTTGCGCATATTCCGCAGGGCCTGTGGTGCGATGGCCTCCAGTTCCTGCAGCTCACGCCACGCAGCCCCATGCACCTCCCGCAGATCGGGCCGGAGAGCCGCGCCCTCCTGAGCTCTCACCACATAACGGATGTCGTGATGCCAATGCTCGGGCTCGCCTCGCTCGGGGCGGACGGGGATGCGGTGGCTGTCGATGTCGATGGGAAGACCGGACGCGCGATGCCAGGCATCGATCACAAGTCCCATCATCCCGGTCTCCTCCACGGCCTCGCGTAAGCCTGAGACCGCCAAATCCTCCGGTGCCTCGTAATGCCCGCCGGGCTGCAGCCAGCGACCGAGGGAGCGGTGGTGGATCAGCAGGATCCTTTCTCCTGCTTCATCGAGGATGAACGCCGAGGTCGTGACATGGCCCGGGAATGTGCCGCGCGAATGAATGTCATCGCCGCTCGCGATCTGACGTCGCAAGAGAGCATAACTATCCTCAGGCAGGTCGAATGTTCTCGCGTACTCGTCGAGGAGAGTTCTGACATGCTCCCGGAAGGCGGCAGGGTCGAAGCTCAGAGGCAAGTCGATCACTGCCGCCTAGCCCTGCATGACCTTGGCGAAAGCATCCTTGTAGTCGGGATGCCAGCGCGACAGGGGCGGACGGTTCTCGATGATGTCCTCGGCGGCCCAGCGGATGCGCTTCTCGTCCATCTCCCGGGTGGTCTCATTGTCCGGGCACAGCACGTAGAAGTCGCCCCGCTCCAATGCCGGCAACAGGAATTCGATGACCTGTTCGGGCGCCCAGGCACCGGCGGGCTTCTCCATCACGCCCCTGGCCTTGGTGAATCCCGTATAAACGAAGCCTGGAATAAGGAGGTGCGCCGTCACCCGGCAATCGGGCGTGTTGCGCAGCTCATGCGCCAGCGCCTCTGTCAAAACCTTCACGCCGGCCTTCGACACGTTGTAGGCCGTATCGCCCGGTGGCGTGGTGATGCCCTGCTTCGAGCCGGTGTTGATGATGGCGCACGGGCTCCCCTGCTCGATCATGGCCGGAGCAAAAGCCTGAACGCCGTTGATTACGCCCCAGAGGTTCGTTTCCAGAATAGCCCGCCAGCGCTCCGCATCGCCAAAGATCTGCCCGCCGCCCTCGGTGCCGGCATTGTTCATCAGCACGGCGACTTCGCCGAAAGCCTTATAGACCTCGTCCTTCAGGCGCTCGACATCCTCGCGCCGGCTCACGTCGGCGGCTATGGCCAGAACGTTGTCCGGATTGCTGGCAACGCCTGCCACCTCTTCGGCGCTGCGTTGGAGAGCCTCGCCCGCGAGATCCGCAAGGCACACCTTCATGCCTAAACTCGCGAAGCGCCTGGCAGCTGCAAGCCCGATGCCGCTGGCGGCTCCGGTGATGACGGCAACGCGACCGGGGATGATTGCTGGGTGATGCGCCATCGCTGCGATCCTTGGGTTCGGCGTCGGAGCCGATGAGATTTCGTGACGGATCCAAACTGGAGCACCTTGGATCATTCGCCAAGGCGCGTGGCGCATGGACGGCATGCAGCGACAAAAAGAAGGGCCTCGCATCGCTGCGAGGCCCTGGAGGTAACTTGATTATTCTGCGTCAGACGACTTGAGAGGCCGAACATTGGTCTCGACCTCTTCCTCGTCGAAGAGGGTCGGGTCGTCCTCCTGCGTGTCGAGGCGGGTCTTCTTGCGCAGGGCCACGTATTTCTTCTGGATCTTGGTGCGGCTCTCGCGGGCGATTTCGAGGGCGCCCTGCACGATGGAGCGCTCGACCTTCTCGTTCTGCAGTTCTTCGGTGAGACGCCGGTTGGCCGCCTCGAGCGCGCTGCGATCCTGCTCGAAGCGCTTGGTGAGCTGGTCGATGCGTTCGGAGAGGCTTGCCACCTTGTTGTCGGAGCTTTCTATCTGGAAGTCCTTGGCCGCGATGGCCTTGCCCAGCATCTCCACGCGCTCCTGCAGCTCGATGCGCGAGCGCTGCAGCTCGTTAACCATGGCCACCTGACGCTCGACCTCCTGCTGGGTTGCCTCCAGGCGACGGTCGAGGGTATTCTTCTCGATGGTGGTCTCTTTCAGATTGCGCTCGACGCCGCGCAGCGCCTCGTTCTTGTCGCGCAGCTGGTCGCGGGTATGGGCCAGGATCTTGTCGGTGGCCGATAGACGCGAGGTCAGGCCCTCGATCTTCATGTCGAGCGAGGAGAGATCGGTCTGGTGGGCCGAGCGCTCGGAGTCGATCTGCGTTTCGAGGCGCTGGCGCAGCACCTGCTCGGCCATGAGCTTGGTCTCGAGCTCGGAGGCGCGCTGACGGGTGGATTCGAGCTGCGTCTCCAGCTCGCCATAGCGGTTGCCAAGGCTGGAGAGACGGTAGTTCTGCTCCTCGGCCACCTTCTGCAGCCGCTTGACCTCATGATCGAGCAGCCCGTTGCGCTCGCGGGTCTCGATGAGCTCCCGCTCGGCACGGGCCACCGTCTGGTCGGCTTCCTGGGCCTCCAGGCGCAGGGCCTGGTTCTCTTCCGTGATGTTGCGGGCCCGCTCGGTCTCGATAGCGAGCTGGTTTTCCAAGTCGGCGACGATCGCCTCCTTGTCCTTCACGTTCAGGCGCAGGTCCTCGATGAAGCTGTCCTGCTCGCGGATCTTGGACTCCGCCTTGCGCAGCTGGGATACGGCGGCATTGAGATCGTCCACCGTCCGGGCGTGGACGCTGCCGAGATCCCCAAGCTCCCGGCGCAGGCTCTGCGCGGTATCGGTTTCCTGCTTGAGCACCGCCTCGGTCTCGAGGAGCCGCGACTGGAGATGCGGATAGCTGCGAATGAGCTCGGTCACCGGCTCGTTCAGGAGGGCGAAATCCTCCTTGAGGCTCCGCAGCTCCTCCAGCCGGTCGATCATGTTGGCGAAACGAACGCGGATCAGCTCGTTCTTCTGACCAACCGAATCGAGCATGCCGTTGGGCCGGACGATCGGCTCGGCCTTTTCCGGCGCAGCGGGAGCCGGAAGCGCCGGCGCAGCCGCCGCTCCGCCGCCCTGCGGCTGCGGTAGCAGAGGCGCAGCCTCTGCCTCATCGGGCTTTTTACCAAAACGGTTCCTGAAAGACGTCCATCCCGAAGACATGATGCCGGCCCTTACGTCCTGAAATTCATACTTTCCTAACTTTTAACCCAGGCGCGGGCAGTTTGGAAATAAAATTTCGTTGCGTAAGAGTGTAGCAGCCTTACTCTGCTGCCATGGTTAACGGCTGGCCGGAGCGCCTGCCGAAGCCCGCCTCCTCCAGGGTTTCCGGCATCGGGCCACCGGTCGCCCAGTCGAGAAGCTCGATCGTATGCACGATGGGGATCCCGGTGCCCTGGCCGATCTGGGTCATGCAGCCGATATTGCCGGTGGCAATGAGGTCGGGCTTGGTGCGCTCAATATTGGCGACCTTGCGGGCCCGGAGCTGGGCGGCAATCTCCGGCTGGAGCAGGTTGTAGGTGCCGGCCGAGCCGCAGCAGATATGCCCCTCCGGCACATCCTTCACAGTGAAGCCCGCCTTCTTCAGCAGGGTCTTCGGTTCGGTACGGATGGCCTGGCCGTGCTGCATGGAGCAGGCCGAATGATAGGCCACCACGAGGTCTGTCTCCCGCACCGGTTCCATGAGCGTCAGGGACGTGACGTATTCGGTGACGTCCTTGGCGATGGCGGACACCCGGGCCGCCTTCTCGGCATAGCTCGGGTCTTCCCGGAACATGAAGCCGTAATCCTTGATCGTGGTGCCGCAGCCGGATGCGGTGATGACGATGGCGTCCAGCCCCTCCCCGTCCATCTCGGCGATCCACGCGTCGATGTTGCGCTTGGCGAAGGCATGGCTGTGCTCGTCCCGGCCCATGTGGTGGACGAGGGCGCCGCAGCACCCCTCCCCCTTCGGCTGGACCACGTCGACGCCGTGCCGGTTGAGAAGCCGGATGGCAGCCTCGTTGAAGCCGGGCTTGAGCACCGGCTGGGCGCACCCGGACAGGATGGCGACGCGGCCCCGGCGCTCCCCGTGGGCCTTGTAGGTGCCGGGTTGATCGAAGGGCGTGCGGGGCGGCACCCGCACGGGCGCCAGCTCGATCATGGCCTGCAGGCGGCTGCCCAAGAGCGGCAGCGCACCGATGATACCTTTAAGGGGTTTGGCCAGCATGGCGGCGCCGAGCGCGAAGCGGAAACGGTTGGGATAGGGCAGCACGGTGGCGAGAACCCAGCGCAGGAGCCGGTCGTGCCACGGTCGCGTGTAGGTGGCCTCGATATAGGCGCGGGCATGGTCGACGAGGTGCATGTAATGCACGCCGGATGGACACGTCGTCATGCATGACAGGCACGAGAGGCAGCGGTCGATGTGCTTGACCACCTCGGGAGACGCGGGCTTGCCGCTCTCCAGCATGTCCTTCATCAGGTAGATGCGCCCGCGCGGAGAATCGAGCTCGTCCCCGAGGAGCAGATAGGTCGGGCAGGTCGCTGTGCAGAAGCCGCAATGAACGCAGGTGCGGAGGATCTTCTCTGACGCCGCCATAGCGGGATCTTTTAATTGATCGGGCGTGAAATTGGTTTGCATGTTCTATCTCAGATCGCCCCTTGCCACCGGTTGATGGCATCAATGGGGTGGATCAGCATGATGATGTTGAGAATGAGATTATCGCGGATCCAAAACCCGACGAAGGCTTCCATGATCACTGCCACAACGACTGTCAGCCAGGCGGGCCAGAGTCGAGCCAGCACGAACCCGGCGATCATCGCGACAATGTCCGCAACCGAATTGATGACGCTGTCACCATAGTAATCCAGGGCGATGGTGGTTGCACGATAGCGATTGATGATCGTGTCGGTGTTCTCGGCGATCTCCCACGCCGCCTCCAGCCCAATGGCGAGGAGAAGCGCGATGCCGAAAGGGAGGGCCTTTCCGCGCAGAATACCGATCAGCCAGGCGCCGCCATAGAACAGGAAGCCGTGGATGACGTGTGAGGGCGTGTACCAATCGGCGAGATGCTGCGAGTTGCCGGAATCCTTCACCGTCCCATGCCACACCTCGATCGTGCCGCAGGTGCAGATCGGTGTGCGGCCCATCATCAAAAGGATAGCGGCGGTCAGCGCGATAAGCGTAAGGGCGAGCCCGGCGATCAGCGCCGTCCGCGCAGCGTTGGAGGTCTTTGTCTCCGAGGTGAGCAAAGCCGCGCCTGCCATGTCAGATCCCCGCATACATCCGCCCCGGATTGAGAATCCCGGTCGGATCGAACGAGGCCTTGATGCCGCGGGTCAGCGCCATCAGGGCGTCGGATTGCGGCTCGAACACATCGAGAGCCGAGCGCACTTCCGTGGGCGCCCGCACGAGGGTGGCGTGGCCGCCATAGGTTCTGGTGGCTTCGCGCAGGACCGAAGCACCGGCATCGCCGTCGGCCGGGGTCGATATCCAGACAAGGCCACCGCCCCAGTCGTAGAACCATTGCGCGTCGAGGGACTGCGCCACATGCGCCACGAGATCGGGCCCCTTGGTGGGCGCCGTGGACACGCGCCAGACTGCCCGCCCGCCCTGATCGGTCAGGATCGTCGCATCACGCACCGATTGCCAGAGCGCCTCGGCCCCAACGCCTTCGAGAATGTCCATGAACCGGAAGCGCTTCAGCAGGCGCTTGAGTTCGTTCATGCGGTAATCCACCGAGACCCGGAATCCTTCGAGCCGGATCAGCGTGCTGCCGCCGCGCCGGTCACGGTCGGGCAGATGCGCGGCGCCCGTCACGTCGAAGGGCGAGCCAAGGGCCATGGACAGGGCCTCGATGGCCTGGTTGTCGTCGAGGCCGCGGATGACCAGCGTCGCCATGCGCTCCGGTTTCGGGAGCACCTTGAAGGTGACCTCGGTGAGAAAGCCGAGCGTGCCCCAGGACCCCGCCATAAGCTTCACGAGATCGAGGCCCGTGACGTTCTTCATCACGCGCCCGCCGGACTTCACCACATCGCCGCGCCCATTGACGAAGCGCACGCCGATGAGGCTGTCGCGCGCGGCCCCTGCCATGATCCGGCGCGGGCCGGAGATGTTCATCGCCGCAACCGCCCCGATGGTCGGATCGCCCCTGGTGCCGAGGATCGAACGATAATCCATCGGCTCAAAGGGAAGCTCCTGTCCCTTCGCGGCGAGAACGCGCATGACCTCCAGCACCGGCGTACCGCTTTTGGCGGAGATCACAAGTTCGGCCGGCTCGTAGAGCGTGATGCCCGACATCGCAGCCGACGAGATTGACGCATCGGTCTGGTTCGGACGCCCCATGGGCGCCTTCGTGCTGTTGCCGGCCACGTTCAGGAGCGTGCCCTTGTCGGCAGCGTCGCGGATGATGATGGAGGCGTCCTGCTCGTCGCGAGGAGTGTGAGTGGTCACGCGGCGAACCTTCCTTCGAGCGGAAACACTTTTGCCGGGTTGAGCAGCCAGCCAGGATCGAACACGCCGCGCACGCGCATCTGCTGCTCAAGATCGACAGGGTTGAACTGGTAGGTCATCAGATCACGCTTCTCGATCCCGACTCCATGCTCGCCGGTGAGGCAGCCGCCGACTTCGACGCAGAGTTTCAGGATGTCCTCGCCGGCCTTCTCGGCCTTCTCCATCTCGCCCGGTACGTTGGTGTTGAACATCACGAGCGGATGCAGGTTGCCGTCGCCCGCGTGGAACACGTTGGCGACGCCGAGCCCGTAGGACTTCACGATCTCGTCGATGCGCCGGAGCACATAAGGCAGCTGACCGGTTGGGATCGTGCCGTCCATGCAGATGTAGTCGGCCACGCGTCCCGTCGCCCCGAAGGCCGATTTGCGCCCCTTCCAGATCGCCGCGCTCTCGGCCTCCGACTGCGAGACCTTCATGGTCTTAGGCCGGAACGGCTCGGCGATGGCGACGATGCGGCGGAGCATGTCGTCGATCTCCTGGTCCGAGCCCTCGACCTCCACGATTAGCATGGCCTCCACGTCGAGCGGGTAGCCGGCATGGGCAAAGGCCTCGCAGATCTGGATCGCGGGCTTGTCCATGTATTCGAGCGCCACTGGAATGATGCCCGCGCCGATAATCGCCGCTACGCAGGCGCCCGCATCCTCCGCCTTCTCGAAGCCGAAGAGCGCGGGCCGCGCACCTTCCGCCGCGCGCAGGATCCGCACGACCGCCTCGGTGACCACGCCGAGCTGCCCCTCGGAGCCGCAGACGAGGCCGAGAATGTCGTAGCCTGCAGCATCGAGATGCTCGCCGCCGATCTCCACCACGGTGCCGTTGAGCATCACGAGCGTGACGCCCAAGAGGTTGTTGGTGGTCACGCCGTATTTCAGGCAATGCGCACCGCCGGAATTCATGGCGATGTTGCCGGCAATGGTGCAGGCGAGCTGGCTCGACGGATCGGGGGCGTAGAAAAAGCCCTCATGGGCCACGGCCTGGCTGATGCCGAGATTGGTGATGCCGGCTTGGACTCGCGCCGTGCGGCCCTCGAAGCTGATGTCGAGCACCCGGTTCATCTTGGCGACGCCGAGCACGATGGCATCCTCCTGCGGGATCGCCCCCCCGCAGAGCGAGGTTCCCGCCCCGCGCGGCACCACCTTCACGCCATTCTCGTGGCAGAAGCGCATGACGGCAGAGACCTCCTGCGTGGTGGAGGGCAGCACAACCGCGAGCGGCATCTGGCGATAGGCGGTCAGGCCATCGGTCTCGAAGGCGCGACGCTCATCCTCGGAGACGATCAGGGCCTCCGACGCGACAAGGCGCCCCAGCCCCTCGATGATCTCCCGCCGGCGCGCCAGAACAGCCTGGTCCGGTTTGGGAAATGCAATGGTCATGGAAGCCTCCTTTGAGGATCGTCGCCTGCGCTCGAGGAATGGCTACCTTAACAATAAGGCGTCTTTCCCCGTCAGCTTTTTCCAATAATGTAGAATGTCTCTAAGATGGGACAGGTGTCCAGCAAAGGAGTTTTTGATGCGTTCCTTCGTTCTATCCGCCGCGCTTGTCCTCCTCGGCCTCAATCAGGCCCAGGCTCAGGATGCCGCCGCCGGCGAGAAGGTCTTCACCCAGTGCCGCGCCTGCCACCAGGTGGGCGAGAACGCCAAGAACGCCGTGGGCCCGGTTCTGAACGGCCTGTTCGGCCGCCCGGCCGGCACGGTCGAAGGCTACACCTACTCCCCGGCCAACAAGAACTCGGGCATCACCTGGGATGAGGCCACGTTCCGGGATTACATCAAGAACCCGCGCGCCAAGATCCCCGGCACCAAGATGGTCTATGCCGGCCTGAAGGACGAGCAGCGCATCAACGACCTCGTCGCCTATCTCAAGCAGTTCAACGCTCAGGGCCAGAAGGCCACCCAATGAGCGCCACGCCGTCTCCATCCTGCCCGGAAAAACCCCGGGTGGGCCTGTTCGTCACCTGCCTCGTTGACCTCATGCGCCCCTCCGTGGGCTTTGCGGCAGTCAAACTCCTGGAAGATGCCGGCTGCATCGTCGATGCGCCGGTTCAGACCTGTTGCGGCCAGCCGGCCTACAACTCGGGCGATCGGGGCACCACGCGCGATCTGGCCATGCGGCTGATCGAGGCGTTCCAGGGCTACGACTACGTGGTCGCGCCGTCCGGCTCCTGCGCGGGCATGATCAAGGCGCATTATCCGGAACTTTTCGAGGAGGATCCGAACTGGCGCGCCAAGGCCGATGCTCTGGCGGCGAAGACCTATGAGCTCACGAGCTTCCTGGTCGATGTGCTCGGCGTCACGAAGGTCGACGCTTCCTTCAACGGTGCGGTGACATATCACGATTCCTGCTCGGGCCTGCGGGAGCTCAAGGTGAAGACCCAGCCGCGGAGGCTGCTTGCCAGCGTGGAAGGCCTCACGCTGGTCGAGATGAAGGACAGCGATGTGTGCTGCGGCTTCGGCGGCACCTTCGCGGTGAAGTACAGCGACATCTCGGGCGCCATCGTCGAGGCGAAGGCCAAGAACATCGAGGAGTCGCATGCGCCGACCGTGCTCGCCGGCGATCTCGGCTGCCTGATGAACATGGCCGGCAAGCTGAGCCGTGACGGCAGGCCAATCCAGGTGCGTCACGTTGCCGAGGTGCTGGCCGGCATGACCGACGAGCCGCCGATCGGTGCTGCAAAAGCCAACGCGATCAAGTAGACATCATTCATGACCGTTCATTCCACCTCCCCTCAGTTCAAGCAGAATGCCGCGCGGGCGCTGAACGACGATCAGCTGCAGAAGGCGCTCGGCAACGTGAAGCAGGGCTTCATCGACAAGCGCCAGATGGCCGCCGACAAGCTGCCGGAATTCGAGGCGCTGCGGGACTCGGCGCGCGACATCAAGAACCACACGCTGGAACATCTCGACCTCTACCTCGAAGCCTACGAGGAGAAGGTGAAAGCGTCCGGCGGGCACGTGCACTTCGCCCGCGATGCGGCTGAGGCCCGTGAGATCATCCTGAACATCTGCCGCGAGACCAACGCAAAGACGGTCACGAAGGGCAAGTCCATGATCTCGGAAGAGATCGGGATCAACCACCACCTGGAGGCGAACGGCATCACGCCCATCGAGACGGATCTCGGCGAATACATCATCCAGCTGCGCAACGAGCTGCCGAGCCACATCATCGCTCCTGCCGTGCATCTGAATGCCACCCAGGTGGAGGAGGATTTCCGGCGCGTTCACACGCATCTCGACGCCAAGCGCGATCTCTCCGAGCCCGTGCAGCTGCTCACGGAAGCGCGCGCCGTGCTGCGCGAGCGCTTTCTCGCGGCGGATGTGGGCATCACCGGCGCCAACTTCCTGGTAGCCGAGACCGGCACCTCGATCATCGTCACCAACGAGGGTAACGGCGATCTCACCCAGATCCTGCCGAAGACCCATATCGTGCTCGCCTCCATCGAGAAGCTTGTGCCGACGCTGGAGGATGTGAGCCAGCTGCTGCGCGTGCTGGCCCGCTCAGCGACGGGTCAGGAACTGTCGGTCTACACCACCTTCTCCACCGGCCCCCGCCGCAGCCAGGATGCGGACGGGCCGGAGAACTACCACGTGGTCATCCTCGACAACGGGCGCTCCTCCATGCTCGGCACGGCCTTCGAGGAGATGCTGCGCTGCATCCGCTGCGGCGCCTGCATGAACCATTGCCCGGTCTATCACGCGGTCGGCGGGCACGCCTATGGCTGGGTCTATCCGGGCCCCATGGGTGCGGTGCTCACGCCATCCCTCATCGGCGTCGACAAGGCCGGACACCTGCCCAACGCCTCCACCTTCTGCGGCCGCTGTGAGAGCGTGTGCCCGGTGCGCATTCCGCTGCCCAAGCTCATGCGCCACTGGCGTGAGCGAGAATTCGAGCGGCACCTGACGCCTGCCACCGTGCGGTCGGGCCTGCAGCTCTGGGGCTTCTTCGCCAAACGCCCGAGCCTCTACCGGTTCGCAACCCGCACGGTGATGGGAGCGCTGGCTCTGGCCGGCCGCCAGCGCGGTCGCTTCACCTGGCTTCCGATGGCGAAGGGCTGGACCAAGTATCGCGACTTCCCGGCCCCGCAGGGCGAGACGTTCCAGCAGCGCTGGAAGCGTGAGCGCAAGGGAGCCCGCGCATGAGCGCCCGCGACGACGTCCTCAGTAACATCCGCCGCTCACTCGGGGTCAACGGCACCGAAACGATCCGGCGCCAGATGGTGGAAGATCGCCTGGAGCGCTCGCCCAGAGGCGTGATCCCCAAGCGGGGCCAAGTCTCCGGCGAGGAGCGGATCGCCCTGTTCAGGACCATGGTCGAGACCTCGCTGGCGACGGTCACCGAGGTCACCTCCGCAGCCGAGGTGCCGCAATCGATCGCGCTGTTCCTGCGCAACCACAACCTTCCAGCGACCCTGCGCATGGGCGACGACCCGCGCCTCAAATCCATGCCCTGGCAGGACACCACGCTCGAGATCGCCCATGGCCGGAGCGAGGGCCGCGACCTCAACGCAGTGAGCCATGCTTTCGGGGGGATTGCCGAGTCCGGCACGCTCGCGATGGTGTCCAGTGCAGACAATCCATCCACCCTCAATTTCCTGCCCGACAACCACATCATCGTGGTCTCGGCCAAGGACATCGCGAGCGACTACGAATCCGTCTGGAACCGGGTGCGCTTCGCCTATGGCAAGGGCTCGATGCCCCGCACGGTGAACTGGATCACCGGCCCATCCCGCTCCGGCGACATCGAGCAGACGCTTCTGCTCGGCGCTCATGGTCCAAGGCGGCTCCATGTAATTGTCGTGTGCGACTAAGCACAGAAGATATGAAATATTAATACATAACTCTCCTCACAAAGGAGGAGAGCCAATGTCTAATTTCAACACACACGGATTATCGCTCACCGTTGGGCTTCTGCTTCTTTGCACCTTGATTTTCATCGTTCCGCTTCTCAGCAGAAATGTCGCCTATCGCGCAGGAACGCTCTTCGGAGGCTTGAATGCAGGGATCGTAGTAACCTCACTCCTACTTGATGACTGGTCGACCGGCGGCTTTGATATAGAAGAAATCAATAAGTTTCTGCTTGCCTCGCTACCGAGACTTTACATCTCGTCTATCATTGTTGGAGCTGTGATAATCCCGAAATACGTTCTGCTTGCTCCAACACAAGGCAGGGCAATAATTTTCGGATTCCTTGGCGTCACGGCATACTATTTTCTTTCGCTTGCAATTCCGAATGTCACAGGCTTCCTCTTCTACATCTATGCGAATGGCCCTCTGCCATCTCAAATTTTGCTAGAATATTTTATTCATATGCTCACAAGAATTGTTCGTTTTGAATGGTTTTTTACAACTGTCATGATCGTATCTGCTCTCGTTTCCATGGTCGCAACGAGTGCCATCATCCAGAAGTCCGAAGACTTGGCTCCTTGAGGGCAGGATCTGAGTCGACAATTCTTCTAGCTGAGTCATAATATTTGTGTAGCGTGACGTCACCGGCTGTGAGCCTCGGCATGTCCATTCCGACACTGATCTTCCGCACTATCCGCTGGTCAGCTTGGGAGGGATGCGAAGCCGGGCTGGAGCATGTGGATATCCGGCCTGCCGATGGCGGGCTCGATCTCTCCGGCGTGGTGATCGCCCAGGAGGATGAGACCCAGTTCGGCCTTTCCTATCGCCTGAAGCTCGATGCTCTGTGGCACACGAAGGAGGTTCGGTTAAGAACCACCTCGGGCCATGAGCTGCATCTGGAAAGCGATGGCCGGGGACACTGGCAGGAGAACGGCAAGGACCGGCCGGATCTGCAAGGCTGCATCGATATCGACATACAGGCGACCCCGATCACGAACACCCTGCCTGTCCGGCGCCTTGATCTCGAGACCGGCGAGAGCATGGAGATCCGCCTGTGCTACATCACCGTGCCGGATCTGACCGTCTTTGCCTCGAGCCAGCGCTATACCGCGCTTGAATCAGGCTCGCTTTACCGCTTTGAGAGTCTGGAGGACGGCTTTACCGCGGACCTGCCCGTGGACCAGGACGGTTTCGTCCTCGACTACCCAGGATTGTTCAGGCGCCTGGGCTGACCCGATTGTCCCCGCCGTGACATCTGGGCACAGGAGATAGCGCTGGCGCCCACCTGTCTTATCAGCTAAGTCTTTGAAATCACATGTAGTTTTTAGTAATTCTAAACTAGAACACCAAATGATCGTCTGCTCCTGCAACATCCTCTCCGACGGTGATGTCAAAGCCTGCCTCAAGCCGGGACCGGACTGTCCCCGCACTCCGGCGCAGGTCTATCGCTGTCTCGGCTGCAGCCCCAATTGCGGCCGCTGCGCCCGGACGATCCGCGCCATCATGGACAAGGCCTTGGCCGATGCGGGCGTGGAGCCCATAGCGGCCTGCCAGCGCGGCTGCTGCCCGACAGCCCTCGAAAAAGCCGCCGCCGAACCCACACTTTGAACAAAGGGGCTTTTACCCTAGTTCATAAATCCTCTAAGGAATGGTCCGGCGCATCGGCGCCTGAGCATCGGACCCAAAAGTGGCCCCCACTTTTGGGATCCATCCGATGCTTTTATTGGCTGGGCGCATCGTTTGTGCGGAAAACCGGATCCACTTTTCCGCACGATGCGCCAATAGACGAGAGGGTTAGGATGAAGGGTGATCCCAAGGTAATCGAGTATCTCAATCGCGGCCTGCGCAGCGAGCTGACGGCGGTCAACCAATACTGGTTGCACTACCGGCTCCTGGACGATTGGGGCTACAAGGAACTTGCGAAAACCTGGCGCAAGGAGTCCATCGAGGAGATGCACCACGCGGATCGCTTCATCGAACGCATCATCTTCCTTGAAGGCTTTGCCAATCTGCAGGTGCTCGACCCTTTGCGCATCGGCCAGAACATCCAGGAAATCCTCGAATCCGACCTCGCGGCGGAATACGAAGCCCGCAATCTCTACGGCGAGGCAGCCGCCTATTGCGACAGCATCGGCGACCGGGTGTCGAAGAACCTGTTCGAAGAGCTGATGACGGATGAGGAAGGCCATATCGACTTCCTCGAGACCCAGATCAACCTCGTCGAGCAGATCGGCATCGAACTCTACGCCCAGAAGCATATCGGCGGCCTAGACGACGATCACTGAGAGTTTCGCATCACTTCGATGCAGGACAAGGCCCGCCCCACGGCGGGCCTTTTGCTTGTCAGGTGGACCTCTTTAGGTTGACTTGGCGAGCTTGCCGGGTTCCTCAATCGCGGCGATCGGCAGGGTCACGAGGCGCAGCTCCGGATCGTCCGGATCGATGCGGATCGAGAAGCCGAGGCTGCGGCACATATCGAGCATGGTGGAGTTCTCGCGCAGCACCTGGCCCTCGACCTCGCGCAGGCCTTCCACCTTCGCCCATTCGATCATCAGCCGCATCAGCTCCCAGCCGAGACCGAGGCCCTTCAGGTCCGAGCGGAGCAGAATGCCGTATTCGCCAGTCTCGTGGTTTGCATCCGCATGGAGGCGGACCGCGCCCATCATCTCGCCCGTCTCTCCATCGAAGGCCACGAAGGCAATGGCGCGGGCGTAATCGAGCTGGGTGAGCCGCGCCAGGAAGGTGTGGCTGAAATCGCGAACAGGCGCGAAGAAGCGCAAACGCAGATCCTCCGGGGTGATCTTCTCGAAAAAGCGCCGGAACTCGTCCTCGTCCTCCGGCCGCACGGGCCGCACGAAGGCGTTCTTGCCGTTGCGCAGACCAATGGTGCGCTCCCATTCCTTCGGATAGGGCCGCACCGCAAAGCGCGGATGTCCGCTGCTTTTGCGGGTCTCGGGCGCAACCGCCACCCGAGCATCGACAGCGATCACGCCGGTCTCATCGGCGAGCAGCGGGTTGATGTCGAGCTCGCGGATCTCGGGGATGTCGGCGGCCATCTGGGCGAGCTTCACGAGGGTCAGGGCAATCGCTCCCTCATCCGCCGCCGGAACGTCGCGATAGGCCTTGAGGCGGCGCGACACGCGGGTGCGCGCAATGAGATCGTGGGCAAGTTTCAAGTCGAGGGGCGGAAGGGCCAGCGCCTTGTCGTTGATCACTTCCACAGCCGTGCCGCCGCGCCCGAAGAGCACAACCGGACCGAAGGATGGATCATCGGCAATGCCCATGATCAGCTCGCGGGCCTTGGTTCGGCGCACCATCGGCTGCACCGTCACTCCGCTGACGTGAGCCCCCGGCTTCAGGCGCGCCGCACGCTCGAAGATGTCGGTCGCGGCCCTGCGCACCGTCTCCTCGGTGGTGAGATCGAGCTTCACGCCGCCGATGTCGGATTTGTGCACGATATCGGGCGAGAGAATTTTGACCGCAACCGTTCCGCCCTCGGCAAGGATCGGTTGCGCCGCCTCTGCGGCCTCCTCCGGCGTGGTCGCCAGAACGACCGGCGCGGTGGGAATGTCATAGGCCCTGAGCAGGGCATTGACCTCGAGGGGATCGAGCCAGCGGCGGTTCTGCGACACCACGTGATCGACGATGGCGCGGGCGGCTTCCGTATCCGGCTGGAAATCGTGCGGAAGGTCGTCGGGGGTCTCCATCAGCTGGTTCTGCGCCTCGCGGTAGCGCACGAGCTGCATAAACCCGCGCACGGCATCAGCCTCCGTGGCGAAATGCGGAATCCGCGCCTCCTCGAACACGCGGGCCGATTCCGGATCCTCCCCGATCCAGGCGGCAAACACGGGCTTCTGACGGTAGCCCCTCGCCCGATCCTTCTTCACGATGCTGACGATGGACGAAGCCACCTCGGAGGCCCCAGCCACCGCTGTGGGCACGTTGAGGATGAGAACGGCATCGTTCTCCGGGTCAGTTAGCAGCGCCTCCAGGGCTCTTGCATAACGCTCGGGCTTGGCATCGCCGATGATGTCGATGGGGTTCGCCTTCGACCAGTTCGGGGGCAGGATGGCATCGAGCGAATTGCGGGTAGTCTCCGAGATGGTGGCCAGCGTTCCGCCGAGATCCACCAGCCGGTCGACGGCGAGAACTCCGATGCCACCTCCATTAGTAAGAACTGCCAATCGATTTCCAGGGAAGGGCTTCTGCCGCCCCAACGTTTCCGCTGCGGCGAAGAGCTGGTCGAGATCGAGCACGCGCAGCAATCCGGCCCGACGGAAGGCCGCATCATAAACCGCATCAGAACCCGCCAGCGCACCCGTATGCGTTGCGGCAGCTTTCGCGCCCTGCGCATGCCGCCCGGCCTTGATCACCACCACGGGCTTCACGCGCGCTGCGGCACGGGCAGCCGACATGAACTTCTTCGCGTTGTCGATGGACTCGATGTAAAGCAGGATCGCCCGCGTGCCGCTGTCAGCGGAGAAGAAGTCGAGGCAGTCGCTGAAGTCGACATCGACTTTGTCGCCGAGCGACACGATGGCCGAGAAGCCCACATTCCTCTGCGCTGCCCATTCGACGAGGCCCGCCGCGATGGCGCCCGACTGAGAGACGAGCGCCAAATCGCCTGGCTTGGCACTGTGGGCCGCAAAGCTCGCATTCATCTTGGCCCGGGGAGCGAGCACCCCGATGCAATTGGGTCCGACGACGCGCAGCCCGTGGGCGCGCGCCGCCAGCCGGACCTGCTCGTTCAAAGACCCTTCGCCATAGCCCAATCCCGCAGTTGCCACGATGGCGACGTTCACGCCGATCTGCCCGGCGTCTTCGATCACGCCGAGCACTCTCTCCGGTGGCACCGCGACGACGATGAGATCGGGAACCTCCGGAAGCTCTGCCAGGGATGGAAAACACGCCCTCCCCTCGATCTCCACATGGTGCGGATTGATCGACACGATGTCGCCCTCAAACCCGCCGGCAATGAGGTTGCGCAGGAAGGTCAGGCCAAGAGAGCCGGAGCGCGGGCTCGCGCCGACGACAGCAATGGAGCGTGGGGCGAGCAGCTTGTCGAGGCGATAGGTGGACATTGGAAGCCTTCGTCTCGTGAATATCTCGGGGTGGAGCAGCCCACCAGAACCTATTGCGGCCGGCTATAAGCGCAAGTCACCCCGGCGGCTTTGATCCATTGCACAGGATCACGAGCAGGTGTCTGCCTCATGAACCCCCTTGGATCACTGCCCTATTCGGCTTGATGGCGGGTCCATCGATAATGGGCATCCGGGGTGCGTTCCTCGTTCCCGGAGCCATCCGTCAGCTCCACAAGCCTGAAGCCGTTGTTTTCATAGAACCGACGCGCCTGGCCGTTCGCCTGGAAGGTCCAGAGGTTCAGCTCCTCCGCATCCTCCCGAACAGCCGTCAGAAGAGCCAACCCGACTCCCCGGCCGTGCCACATCGGGTCGACATAGAGGTGATCGAGCCAGTCCTGCTTCGAGACGGCAAAGCCGATCAGCCGACCGTGATCCTCGGCAAGCCAGATCGTGGAGGATGGAAAGACGTGCCCCTCGAAGAACGCCAAATCCTGCTGCGGCGTGTGAAGCTCGGGCAGGTACGGGAGGCAGGTTCTGCGCACGTGGCGGTGCAACTGGGCGACGGCTCCCATATCGGCATGGGCGGCGCGGCGAAGACCGAAGCTGCGCACTACTCCGCCCAAACCCGCGTCGGCGGGAAGATCACCTCGACCAGCGTTCCCTCGCTCGGTTGGCTGGAGATCTGCAGCGCTCCCTTGTTCGCCTCAACGAGGGCTTTGGTGAGAGGCAAGCCGAGCCCCGTGCCGCCGCGTTTGCGCGACGTGGCAAGCTGGCGGAACGGTTCGAGAGCGGCCACGACCTCCTCGGGCGTCATTCCGATACCGGTGTCGCGCACCCGGAAGGCGACTTCGCCCCGGTCCGTCATGGCCGTGGAGACGATCACCTGTCCGCCCGCATCGGTGAACTTGATGGCATTCGACACGAGATTCAGCACGATCTGGCGCATGGAGCGCTCATCGGCCACCACCGGCGACAGCTTGGGTGCGAAGCTCATGCGCATGACGATGCGGTCTCGGGCAGCCTGCGGCTGAAGCAGGGCGACGCAGCTGGAGACCAGATCGTTCAGGCCTACGCCCGTGAACGAAAGTTCCAGACGCCCTGCTTCGATCTTGGCAAGGTCCAGGAGGTCGTTCACGAGGCTGATCACATGGGATCCGGAGGCGTGAACGTCCTTGAGGTATTCCTTGTAGCGGTCGTTGCCCACCGGGCCGAAGCGCTCCTCCAACATGACTTCGGCGAACCCGAGAATGGCATTCAAAGGTGTGCGGATCTCATGGCTGATCTTCGCCAGAAGATCGGACTTCTGGGCGCTTGCTTCCTCGGCCGCATGCTTGGCGCCGATCAGTTCGCCTTCGGTCTTCTTGAAGGCAGTGATGTCGCGCAGCACGGCGCAGAACCGGCGCTCCGGACCGTCGCCAAGGCGGCCCATGGTCATGAAGAGCGGGATCGACCCGCCCTGGCGCTCTCGGCCGAGCACCTCGCGCCCGTCATTGAGCAGGCTGCCGACACCCGGCGAGCGCAGGCGCTCAAGGTAGTCGAGAGCGACGATGTGGCTCTCGGGCGCCAGCAGCACCGTGATGGCATCGCCCGACACCGCACGCTCATCATAGCCGAAGAGCGCTTCCGCCGAGCGGTTGAGGGAGAGGATGCGCCCCGTCTCGTCGAGCACGATCACGCCGTCGGTTGCCGTGTCGAGGATCGCCTCCAGCTCGTGGACGCGGCTGTCCTGGGATGGATGCGGAGGAAGGTCGACTTTGGAGGCTCTGCGGATCACCAGAAGATCCGCCTCCCCGCCCTCCCACTCGGCCAATGAGGCGCGTACAGTGACGGCGATGTTCTCATTACTTCGGGCGGTCAGGGCAAGAGCCGTGTCCTCCTCGCCCGAACCTCCCAGGGCGGGAGAGCCGCGGAACAGATGCACGAGACCACCATCGGCCCGGATCTGCTCGATCGTCTCATAGCCGGTGAGATCGAGCAGGAAACGGTTGGCGAAGAGAATCCGCTCACCGCGATGGATCAGGATGCCGATCGGCAGCCGGTCGAGGATGGGATCCCCGCTGGCAGGCGGGCCCGCCGGCCTGGAGGGGGCGGCTTCTCTCTCGGCGGCGACCGGCTCATCGGGAGCGCTGGGCTGGTCCGGAGCCTTGTCCTGAGATGAAGCCTCCTCCAACCGGGCGCCGAGCGCCCGCGCAATTTCGCGAAAGGCGTTTCGTTCTGCGTCGGAAAGGGTCGATCCCGGAGGAGGCCTGTCGACGAGTTTGCGCTGGGGCGCTGGTTCCGGCGGTGCGGTGCTGGAGAGAGCTTCCGCAACCTGCTCCCGAAGGTTGGTGAACCAGTTGTCCTCATCGCGCGCCCCGCTCTCGGTATCCGGCTCCTGCGGGGGCATTTCCTCCGGCGGGCGGAACGGGAAGGTGTCATCGGGGACAAGGCTTTGGGCGATCAGATCGGCTTGGTTGCTTCCCTCATCCTCCACCGGCTCCTCGATGGCTTCCCGCTCACGGGCTGCATCCATGCGCAGCAGGCCGAAGCCCCGGAATCCGATCAGCTCCCGGTCCGTGCTGAAGACGGGCATGCCGGCCCAATCGACAGGCACCTGCAAGGGAGCGTTGTCGATATTCCAGAAGACGGTTCGTCCGCTCCAGGTGTCGCGACGGGCAAACAGGTCGGCAACAGCACCGTCGGGATCCTCGACAATCGACCGGGACACCTCATCCCAGGTCCGCCCGAGGATATCGGCCGCAACCGGTCCGACAGCTTGGGCGAGTTCCGGCGAGACTTCGGTAAAGCGGGTCTGCGCATCGGCTTGCCAGACGAAACGGATCGTGCCGCGAGGCTGGTCCGCGCGAGGAGCAGGATCACCCGAGATTCCAGAGGCCTGTTGCTGTGATCGTGAAGTCTCGTCGGCAGCTTGAAGAGCACGAGAGCGACCGGCCCTGCTCGCCGATCCTGTGAATGCCGTCACCAGCACGGTTTCACCGTTGCTCAAGGCCGCCACGCGGCAGGCGCAGGCAACCGGAAGCCACGGACGGGTCGGGTCGAGCCTCACACGCTCCACCCGAACGCCCTCACTGGGAGCGAGGCCGTAGGCGAGAGCCTTGATGCGCTCACGGGTGCGAATGTCACGGGTTACTCGCTCGAAGCCCTCGGTGAAGGCATCCCTCAACCCTTCGGCACCCGGGGATGTCCAGAGCAGCCTCTCCCCTGCTCGATCCCAGATGAACACGACAGCGCCCGGCTCGGCGAGCAGGCCAAGGGCCGGCTCGGCGGCAAGCCGCGCGATCAGGGCTTCAAAGGGGTCGGGACCACCCGTCATCAACGGTCCTTGCGAGGGTTGTCAGAGGAATTCTCTGGCTGAGCTTTAGACTAATATCTGCGGTCAAGCATGCAAGGCGGAACCCTTGAATCCGTTTACTTTCAGGTAACCTTAATAGCGCAAGGCACAAAGGAGTTGATTTTGCAGTGCACAATGTGATATTGCACTGCACAAATGCCTTACAACAAGGAGCATGTCATGGCAGCGAACCAGCCCCAAGGTTACGAGATTCCCCCGGAGATGCGCGACTTCGCCGAGAAAAGCGTCGATCAGGCCCGCAAGGCTATCGACGGCTTCATGAGCGCAGCTCAGAAGACAGCCGACACCTTTGAAGGCTCGGCCACCACGGTCCAGGCCAGCGCGCGCGATGCAGCCCGCAAGACCTTCAGCTACACCGAGCAGAACCTGAACGCAGCCTTCGACCTCGCCCAGAGGATGGTTCGCGCCAAGGACATGCAGGAAGCCATGCAGATCCAGGCCGAGTTCGTGCGCAGCCAGTTCGAGGCGATGCAGACTCAGATGAAGGAATTCGGCTCCATGGCCCAGTCGACCATGAAGCAGCCGGGCTCCAAGAAGTAAGACACTCTCCAACAGCCCTGCGAGGACCTCACGATGGCGGAAGCGAAGAAGCCCCGAGCCAAGAGAACAACGAAGGCCGCCAGCCCTGAGCTGAAGGCCGATCTCATCGAGCTGGCGGCC
>Ga0209902_100143_pt1 | contig 127138 bp, 114 predicted proteins | sample FECB27metaG_FD_188304 | JGI IMG/M metagenome (GOLD analysis project Ga0209902, IMG submission 188304) | Cyanobacterial communities from the Joint Genome Institute, California, USA - FECB-27 (SPAdes) (version 2) | ecosystem: Environmental > Aquatic > Thermal springs > Hot (42-90C) > Microbial...
GAAACCCCTAATTTTTTCGCATACTCCGATAGCTTCATGGCAATTTTATGTTTCCATGAACCCAGTCTAGCACATCTGCTATTGCTTGCTAATGTTTGCTAATACTTTATGCAACTTATTTCAATACTCGTCCTGCCATGAGCCTTTTATGAATTGGCTTTGCCGTAAATGCCCCTCACGCCTCATGCCAAGACGCTCCATCAGGCGAAACGATGCTGTATTACGTATGTCGCAGATAGAGGTGATTCGGTGCAACTTGCGGTGTGCAAAGCCATAAGTGAGTAATACTTGTGCCGCCTCTGTTGCGTAACCATGCCCCTGATAGCTTGGGTGAAGTGACCACCCGATTTCGCCCTTACTGTGCGCCAAAGGCAATAGGTTAATGCCAACCTCGCCAATCATCTTGGCATCGCCTATATGGTGAATGGCAAACACGATATAACCGCCTTCATCGCCAATTTCCACTACTGCTTGTCGGGCGAGAAAGCCTATAGCTCGCTCCTCGGTAAGTGGTTCTACAGGCATATACCGCAAAACCTCAGGGTGAGTTTGATATGTCAGAAAATCAAGCAAATCTGTCTCAGTCATACGGCGTATAATTAACCGTTTCGTTACCACAGGTTCCATGCTTTTTTCACCTAATGACTGAAAATCTGGAAGCTGCTTATCAGTAGGAATCGCAAAACGCTGTTCCCTATTACCTCAAAAGCCTGCTCAAACAGATCGTTTCACAAAGATGAGGGGTTTCACCCCACAATAAGTTACAAAAATTACCCTTAGGGTGTAGCAAACTAGTTATAATTATCTTCCAAATCTCAGAAATCCAGCTCAGTTCTGTTGCTTAATAATATGGGACGTGCTCGTTCTAAATCTGACTTGCCTACAAAAATTTGTCCGGTATGTCAGCGCCCTTTTACTTGGCGCAAAAAATGGGCAGAGTGCTGGGATGACGTAAAATACTGCTCAGAACGTTGCCGTCGTCGCCGTTCGTCGGCTAAAGATGAAACAAATTAATGCCCGTAAAGGTACGGGGAAATAAACAAAGAGATGGAGATCAAGGTACAACCTAAATTAATTATTCATGGGGGGGCTGGTAGTTCTCTGAAGGGAAAAGGAGGAGTTGAGACGGTACGCCGTTCTCTCTACCAAATTATAGAGGAAATCTATTCTCTCCTAGAATCCGGAATCAGTGCAAAAGAGGCGGTTGTGCGGGGTTGTCAAATGTTGGAAGACAACCCCCGCTTTAATGCTGGTACTGGTTCGGTGCTGCAATCGGATGGTCAAATCCGTATGAGTGCTTCCCTGATGGATGGTGCATCCCAAAGCTTTAGTGGGGTAATAAATGTTTCACGAGTGAAAAATCCCATTGACTTGGCGATCGCTCTCCAATCCTCTCCTGACCGCGTACTCTCAGATTATGGCGCAGCCGAACTAGCGCGGGAGTTACAAATCCCTAGCTACAATGGCTTAACCGAGTTGCGGTTGCAAGAGTGGATACAAGAGCGTCAAGACAATTTTAAAAGAACAATGGCTGGAGTGGTAGCAGAGGCAGAACTGGTGGAAACCAGCAATGCCCGACGCGGTACGATAGGTGTCGTCGCATTAGATACTCAAGGAAGGTTATCTGTAGGTACTTCTACAGGGGGTAAGGGATTTGAGCGGATTGGACGCGTCAGTGATTCTGCCATGCCAGCAGGAAACTACGCGACACAATATGCAGCCGTTAGTTGTACTGGTATTGGAGAAGACATTATTGATGAGTGTTTAGCACCACGAATTGTGGTACGCGTCACTGATGGTATGTCTCTCAAAGAAGCAATGCAGCGTACATTTGCGGAAGCACACGAACACAAGCGGGATTTTGGAGCGATCGCCTTAGATGCTAGTGGAGCGATCGCTTGGGGGAAAACTAGCCAAGCTCTTCTCGCCGCATACCACAACGGCGAGAAGATTGGCGATACCTTAGAAGTTCCCGTTGGAACAGAAATTGGCTGTGTATTCAATCCAGAGTGTTGATAATATAAAGGGTTGCAAGTGACTTGGCACTCACAACTCTCTTTCAACTCCGGACTCAGAGCTCAGTCGTCTTTTGTGGACTCAGGACTCTTTTTGCGCCACCCTGGTTTCACAACTTGACGAGCACGGGCAATCACCAGAGAATCATCAGGGACATCTTCTGTAATCGTGGAACCAGCCGCCACGTACACATCGTCTCCCAGCGTCAGGGGAGCAACTAAAACGCTATTGGAACCAGTTTTGGTGCGATCGCCTATCTTGGTAGGATGTTTTTTGACACCGTCATAATTGGCGGTAATTGTACCTGCACCAATATTGACGCGACTTCCCGCAGTTGTATCACCCAAATATGACAAATGAGCAACATTAGTGCGATCGCCCAACTTGGTATTTTTCAATTCCACAAAATTTCCCACACGACAGCGAGCACCCACTTCCACATCACCACGCAAATGAGTATAGGGACCAACTTGGGTTCCTGTCTGCACAATGCTATTTTTCACTACTGAATACAGCACCGTGACATTTTCACCTATCTGGCTATTTTCAATTAAACTTCCTGGTCCGATGCGACTTCCTGTCTTAATCACTGTATTACCCCGCAAGTGAGTTTGGGGTTCGATAATCACATCTGGCTCGATTTCTACAGTATCATCAATTGTAATACTTGCCGGGTCAATGAGGGTGACACCTGCTGCCATCCATTTTTCTTTGACTCGCGTTTGCAAAATCTCGTATGCTGTTGCCAGTTGCAAACGGTCATTAATGCCCAGAATTTCTTGGTGATCCTCCAGATCCACCGCCATCACTGGTTCTATTTGACTGACGGCATCTGTGAGGTAGTATTCTTTCTGAGAATTATTTGCTTGTAAATGAGGCAGAACTTTTGCCAAATCCTGCCAACGGAAGCAGTAAATTCCAGCATTAATGCGGTTATTTTGTTTTTGAGTCGGTGTGCAATCTCGGTCTTCAACGATTTGTTGCACAATATTGTCACTATTACAAAAAACGCGTCCGTAGCCTTTGGGATTATCTAAGTGTGCTGTGAGGATAGTGGCGGCGTTTTGGTGCTGAGTATGAGTTTGCAACAGATTTTTCAGAGTTTCTGTGCGAAGCAAAGGGACATCGCCGTATAATACGAGCAAATCGCCTGTGTAGCCCTCAAGGTGGGGGAGTAATTGCTGGATAGCATGACCTGTCCCCAGTTGTACAGTCTGTTCGACAAACTCTAAATCGGGAATAGACTGCATGGCTGCTTGCACTTCAACAGCTTGATACCCAACAATCACCATCTGTCGAGTCGGCGAAAGCGGTTTGACACTGTCGATAACTCGTCCAATGAGCGATCGCCCACCCAAAGAATGTAAAACCTTGGGCAGGTTTGATTTCATACGTGTTCCACGTCCCGCCGCCAGAATTGCTACAACAACCATAATTTAGCTATGAGTGAATTGCTTTGAATGCGCCTGCTCATTTGAGTCTAGGCTCAATTTATACTAACGCGCTCAGAAACTCAAAACCTAACTCACCCATAATTGCCAATCTTGAAAAGAAGAAATAAACTCTGTAAACTGCTGCATGAGTCTAGGATTACGCCATCCTAAGGCTGTTTCTTCCGCCATCACAGCCAAGGCTTCTTCTAGTGTAAAAGCTCTTTTGTAGGGTCGTTCGCTGATCAGAGCATCAAAAATATCCATTATTTGAAATACTTGCGCTAGATAAGGAATGTCTTCTCGTACAAGCCCATCAGGGTACCCAGAACCGTCCCAACGTTCATGATGGTGGCGGATAATAGGAATCACACCTTGTATGTTGCGTAGTGGCTGGCAGATTTTTTCTCCAATCAAAACGTGTTGCTTCATAATATGCCACTCTTGTGCCGTGAATTGCCCTGTTTTCAGCAGCACTGCGTCTGGAATACCCACTTTGCCGATGTCATGCAGATAACCCCCCCACATCAAATCCCGAATTTGGTTGCGTGTGAGATTGAGATATTCACCAAAAGCTTTGCCAAACTTCACCAGCCGTTCACAGTGATCCCCGGTTTTGGGATCACGGCTTTCAATTGCCCTTGCTATGGAAAACAGCACTTGTTCAGCGTGGTCTAACTCTTCATTCAGACGCTTTTGTCTCACCAAAGATTTTACCCGCGCCGTCAACTCCAAACGGTCAAATGGTTTACTGAGGAAATCATCTGCCCCAACTTCAATTCCTCGAATGCGCGATCGCTTGTCATTTAAACTACTAATAAAAATTATTGGGATGAGTCTGGTATGTTCATTCTGCTTAAGCAACTGGCACACCTGAAATCCATCCATTTCTGGCATCATTACATCCAGTACAATCAGGTCTGGTGCTTTCTGTGCTACCAGTTCCATAGCAGTAATACCACTGTCTGCTTCTATGACTTCGTAACCTTCCATAGCTAAAACGGCGACAGTAGCCATCCGACAGGCTCCATGGTCATCCACCACTAAAACTCTAGGCGCATCACAATCAAACTCATTCACTATCAGACCTTGGGCTTGTACCCTTTTAGAAACGAATAAATCATGCATAGAATTAACAAGATTATTCATCAAACAAGGCGCGGCTTCCGTCTTTTGTTGCATGATGTCTTTCTTGGAGAAATCCAAAGAATAACTTTCTGCATCTTTGCTGACTAAGACGTTCTTGAAACCAAGAATATTATCTTTAGAGCCGATATATTTGGTTTTCGATTCAACCACAAGCGTACTCCATAGAAATTGTTAACAGTAGCATTTATCAAGCGTCTTGTTAGTACTTGACCAAGACACTTGGGTTAGGGGTGTAAGGCTTCGCCGTGAGATCTTATCCCCTTACACCCCTAATTATTGACTTTATGCATACCTTTCTTTTAAAGGCTTTTACACAAAACATATCTATTTTTTTGCCTAAAAAGTATATTTTTTTATACTCTTAGAGCATTGGAAATATTGCTGTCCTATTTTCCTTCCTGTTTTTCCGGCATGAGCAATGATTGCAAATCTTAAATCAGGTTTTTTACGGAGATTGATTCATATCACATTCAAAAAAAATGTTTAACTGCCGAATTTTATATCAAACTAAGGTGTATTTTGTTTAAGTTGTAATTCTGAGATATTTAGTTATGCATCATTGCCGATCTATTTATGCGAACCATCAAACTACGCTTATCACTAAGTAGCAGTGACCACTTACTTATTATAAGGTGATGTGAATCACAAGAGATCATTGCCCAAGATTATAAGATTTTTGGAATACATGGTAATAAAAATTACACAATTTCTAGTTGACTTTTCGATGACCATCTTTTGCGCCAACGAGACGTAGGCTCTAGGAAAGAGGCTTGTTGCTCTTGTTGTCGTCGTCTCAAAATCACATCAGCAGTATCGCACAATTGTGGATCGCGATAAGCAATGGCAGCACGCGTGAGTAAATGTTCGTGTTCAGCCTGGGAAAGCGGCGGAAGCACAGATGAGGGAGATGAGGGAGATGAGGGAGATGGGGGAGAAATTTGTTGCTCGTTTACGAACTGCGCTTCTCCTACTCCCCCAACTCCTTGATGTCCGGCTACAGTACCGGGTGTCTTTCTTCCCACTGGTGGTGTAGACCCTATTTCTAGCCCAGCGGCTAAAAGAGCCGTACGTACAGCAGCAGCGCAGGAATAAGTTGCAAGTAAGCCAGATACATCTAAACTCATAGAAAGTTGTTTGATAAATTCAACAGTCCATAACTGAGGACAATGAGGCGGTGAAAACGGATCGAGAAAAATTGCATCAGCCTGAAAACCTGAGTTGTTCACAAACTTAATCGAGTTTCTAGCATCGCCAATCAATAAGGTTGCTTTGAGACGGTGTTGCAGCACTTGATGCTTAAAGGCTAACTGAGTCAAAATTTGGGTATATTCGTATCCCCAGTTGTCGAATAAGTCATGGGCGATCGCAGCTTGTGGTACAGCAGCATTCATTTCTAAACCAATGACTTCTATATAACAATTGGGATTGACTGCCCAAATGGCTTGTAAAGCAGCGGCTGTATTGTATCCCAACCCATAACAAACATCCAACAGCCGCAATGTTGGTTTGTTTGCTCTTTCTTGCAATTGAGTAGGACCAACAAACTTGAGAAAACTCTCTTGACGCGCTCCATAATGGCTGTGGAACGACTCCCCAAACTCATGAGAAAAAAAAGTGAACGAGCCATCTGCTGTTGGCTTAGGTGTAAAATTGTCTAAGTCTGACATAGTAATAAAGACTAGTGGTCTATCGCATTAATTCTAATGGGTTACAAGATCCCCGACTTCTTAAAGAAGTCGGGGATCTGACCCCTACGACATATCAAAATTAATCACATAAACTACTAGTCAGTGATTAGTAGGAATGGAACAACTAACAAATGTACAGACGCTTCAAACAGCGCGTCTCTACAACTAATAATTACAAATTACCAGCTTTAGTTTATGACCGAGAGCCCTTTCGTTGTTTCTTGTGAGTGGCTATTAAAACATCTTGACGAACCGCTAGTTGTTATAGTGGATTGTCGCTTTTCTCTCGCCGAACCACAACTAGGACGACAGCAATACCAAGAAAGTCACATCAAGGGAGCATATTACCTAGACTTGAACCAGGATCTTTCCAGTCCCGTAGGAGAACATGGAGGAAGGCATCCTTTACCCAACCCTATTGAATTAGCTGATAAGTTATCAGCAATAGGGGTGAATTCCCAAAAAACTCTCGTTGTAGCTTACGATGACTCCCGCCTTGCCTTTGCATCTCGTTTGTGGTGGCTATTGCGTTACCTTGGACATGAGCAAGTAGCGGTGCTAGATGGAGGGTTTTCTGCTTGGAAAAAAGCTGAATATCCCGTGACAAATGTTATTCCTGAAACTCAAGAGGCGACTTTTGTCCCTAATCTACAACCACAAATGGTAGTGGATATTTCGATAGTGAAAAGTCGTAAAGATTCACAACAGGTAGCGTTGGTTGATTCACGAGAAAGAGAGCGTTATTTAGGGATAACAGAACCAATTGATAAAATCGCTGGTCATATTCCTGGAGCTATAAACTATCCTTGGCAGCAAGTGACAGACTCCTCCGGCTATATACTTCCACAACAACAGCAACAAGAGCGATGGTTGGAATTGGAAAATCCAAAGGAAATTTTTGTCTATTGCGGTTCTGGCGTCACTGCTTGTGTGAATTTACTTTCTTTAGAGATGGCTGGCATTCACACGGGTAAACTGTATGCTGGTAGCTGGAGTGACTGGATTACTTATTTAGGGACTGAGGACGAGGAACTAGCAACTGAGTAAATTTGCAATCGTTCATGACTGATTTCAAAATCGACCTAATTCCAAATTGTAATTAACACTGAAGAACCAGCCATCAAAATCAATATTTCTGTCGGTTGAATTACCTATGGTAACACCTCCCTGCAAGCTCAGATTTGTGTAGTTGGATATTCCGTAAGTTAAGTGACCATAGAACCGATGGTACAGGTCTTCTCTTTGGCGTCGGGTAAAGTCTGAGAAACCAAACTGGTAGTCAAGCCCAACTTGGAGCGATTGTTTTAAGTAGTAGTTTAAAGAAATCCACGCAGAATGAATGACTCGATCGCGGTTCTCTTCTTTACTGGGAGGGTCAGTCAAACTCAGACGCAATTCGTAGAAGCTATCTAACATCAATTTAGGTGTGAGGGGATCTCGTCGTCCCAAAGACAGACGGAAGGCATTTTCGTTCAAAAAGCGATCGCCTGCGTCAAAGTTACTGCCATTTCTGGCATAGAACAACTGTTGATTGCTCCATCCAATTTCTCCGTACATTCGCGGTGATAGCTGCTGGTAAACACCAACGTTGAATCTCAGTTGGTTGTAATTGTATTTTGATTGATTTATGTAACGAATTAGGTTGCCATTAATTGATGCATTCAAATAAGTTTTGCTTCCTAAGGCTAAAGGCGCAGAGGCTAGTGTGAGTCCTGAGTAAATTAAGCCATCTTCTATTGGATCTACTTTTGAGGAAAAAATGTTGTTTGTATGGAAATAGCCAACATGAGCCTGTAGGTAGCCTATAGGTTTAGGCTGAGGCTGAGGCTGAGGCTGAGCCTGAGGACGCGGTGGGGGTTGTTGCTGTTCTAGTGGTCGTTCCTCTCGCAGCAGCACTGTTCCTAGTTCATCATTGCTAGCTTCGTCTTGCGGCGGTTGCTTGTTCTCTTGCAACCGTTGCAATAGTCTTTCCAATCTTTGTGCGTTATCTATTTCAGGTACTTGCAAGCGTTCCTCTAAGGGTGGAGAGAGAGGATTGGGAAAATCGGCTGGCTGACCTTCTAATTGTGGTGGGTTATTCGGTACAGAAGGTTGGGGTGGTGGTGCGGTTGGCGGCGCTGGCGCGGGTTGTGGAGGTGGTGCGGTTGGCGGCGCTGGCGCGGGTTGTGGAGGTGGTGGTGGAGTGATATTTTGTTCTGGTGGTGGAGGTGGTGGCGGGACTGGATTTTGTTCGGGTGGTGGAGATGGTGGCTCTGGCGGAGTCTGCGAATATAAACTTGGGCTCTTAGTATAAGCACTTGCAAAGTAGGCTGAGGAGCCACAATAGTTAGAAGAGAAGCCTTCTTTTCGCTGTGATCCCCCTGCTCCTTTACCAAAAATTGTTTTGTGTACTTCTTGGCGAGATGTTTTTTGCTCACGCTCTTGGCACAACTGAGCCAGTACCCACGCAACCCCTAAAGATGGTATGGTTGATACTAGGTCATCTTCAGTAATTGATAGGTCTGTATTCGCAGCCTGCGCCGCATCTACCTTCTTGATGCAAAACAAGTTTGCACTACTAGAAGCTAATACAATCCAAAAGAACAAATTTATCCAGCCCTTGGGTTGCATATTTAATCTTTTTTGGCAAACGTAGATTCACGGACTGTGCTAAAAGTTCCAAGAAAAAATATTAAATTTCTAAGAAACTTTAGCCACAAGATGTGGTAAATATACCTAATTTTTTTAAAGAGTAAAAAAATTACGAAGTATATACTATGGTATCCAAAAAACTGATTTTTCTTAAAAGAAACTTAAATCATGCATCTACAGTAGATTCACGGTTTTTATTGACAGAATTATTAGTACAGCTTAAGCAATATTACGTACGTCAATAAACTTGTTATAACAGATAACAGGCTTAAACCGTAAACATCAGAACCTGTTCTCAATTGGTTTGGTATCAATGAAATTATCCGAGGCTCCAAACTATGTTTCGCAAGTTTTTTCTACTCATAGTAATTAGTTTATGGGGAGCAGTTCTGCTGTCGGTGCCAAACCGGGCGGATGCTAGAACTCCTCTGACTCTTGCTGTCATTCAGAATCTCCGCAATTTGGTACAACTGATGCCGCAAAACCAACCAAATCGTCAGGCACGCAAATCGGATGCCATGAGTCCTGGGGATGGGTTATCCACTGGGCGATCTGCCTTAGCAGACTTGCGTTTTAACGACGGTTCTTTGGCTCGGATAGGAGAACAGGCAGTCTTTCGATTCTTACCAAAAACAAGAAATTTCAAACTGACGACTGGGACAGTACTGCTGCTCATCCCACCAGGAAGGGGGCAAACACGTATAAATACGCCAAATGCAGCAGCAGCAATTCGCGGTTCAGCATTATTTGTACGCTACGACGAGAAAACTGACACTACGCTTGTCGGCGCACTGACAAACAGCGGCATTCAAGTTTCTAACAAGGATGCTTCTCAAAATCAGGAGCTACAAGCAGGGCAAGTGATAATTATAGTTAAAGATAAATTTAAGGGCTTATACGATTTTGATCTGAGAACTTTTTATGAAACGGGTGGCCTAGTTAAGGGGCTAGATCTAACTTTAAAACAGGGTGTACCGAATTCAGATCCAGCGATCGCCAGCGTTCAAGCTGAAACTGCTGCAGCTGTTGCCGCACAACCGCCACTAACTGGTCAAGATATTGTTAAAAACCCATCTTTTGGAAAGCCAACGACGACGACTTCCCCAAATTCACCTAGTAACATTATTAGAGACAATTCACCAGTTGGCACCTTGCTTGATACAGGACAAATCGTATCAAATACTGCTGCACAATCTGACAATAGAGATAGAAAAAATCCCCCACCGCCACCACCAGTCGTCGTCACACCGCCGCCACCAGTCGTTACACCGCCGCCACCAGTCGTTACACCGCAGCCACCAGTCGTCACACCGCAGCCACCAGTCGTCACACCGCAGCCACCAGTCGTCACACCGCAGCCACCAGTCGTCACACCGCAGCCACCAGTCGTCACACCACCAGCAGTCGTCACACCACCAGCAGTCGTCACACCGCCAGCAGTCGTCACACCACCACCAGTGACACCACCACCAGTGACACCACCACCAGTGACACCACCACCAGTGACAACACCACCAGTGACAACACCACCAGTGACAACACCACCAGTGACAACACCGCCAGTGACAACACCGCCAATATCAACAGTGACACCACCTACTCCTGCTAACCCGTCACCACCGCCAGTGACAACACCGCCGACATCAACAGTGACACCACCTACTCCTGCTAACCCGTCACCACCGCCAGTGACAACACCGCCGACATCAACAGTCGCACCACCTACTCCTGCTAACCCATCACCACCGCCAGTGACAACACCGCCAGTGACACCACCTACTCCGGCAAACCCGTCATCAGCGCCAACTACAAATAGTCAACCTTTACAACCAGCTCCAGTCATACCACCTAGCACATGAAATCAACTTCGTAATATTAAGTTCCGTTAATAGTCATCAGTTGTCAGTTATCCTCTGTTCGCTGATTTGGTCATTAGATTTCTTGCAAAAATCTGGTAATGGGCTATTTGGAACCGTAGATGTACAAAGCATTGGACCCAGACAAATAGACCTCTCCAAAAAATAATGTAGAGACGTGCCATGGCACGTCTCTACAAGGGCTGTAGACAACGCACAATTAATTTCTGGAGATGTCTATTCTGTGTTCTGCGTTCTTCTTCAATTTTGCAACGCTCTATTTTTGCCCTACTTTGTAGAGGGAGGAAAATCCTTACGGTCTTTTATTGAATTTTTATAATAAGTTGGCAGTATGGATGTGGAGGAAGTTTGTGCAGTGTTCTCAGATATTCCTGTCCAAGGTGTGGTGGCAATATCTGGCTCTTCTAAAGAAACAGTATTGAGTGATGAGTCGTCCTTGGGCAAACTTTGTGTGTTGTCACCAACTAACTCTTGCAACGCCTTAAGAGCTGCAGATGCAGATTGATAACGTTGTTGAAAGTCTTCGCGCACCATTTTACTGAGAATGTTGGATAAGGAGTGGCTCACGTATGCTTTGTCAACCCATTTCAGTTCTCCATTAGCATCTCTTTCTATCTCGTGGGGAGCCATACCAGTTAACGCTTTTATGCCAATCATGCCGACTGCATAGATATCACTACTATATTGTGGACGTCCGTAGCACTGCTCGCTAGGTGCATAACCCCTAGTACCAATCCCAATAGTATTGGCAGTTTGCTCTAAATTATCCATTACTTGTGTAGTGACTTCTTTAACGGCACCAAAGTCAATGAGTACCAGCTTGCCGTCTGACTCTCGTCTTATGATGTTGCTGGGTTTGATGTCCCGGTGAATAACCCTATTGTTGTGGACAAATGCCAATGTTTGCAATAAGTCCCTTAAAATCTCGATGACTGCTGTTTCATCGAGTCGTTTACCTGATGGCATTTCCTGGCTGAGAGCATGACCAACTATATATTCTTGAATTAAATAAAATTCTTCTTCTTCTTCAAAATAAGCTAAAAGCTGTGGTATTTGTGTGTGAGTTCCTAGTTTTTGCAGTGTTTGAGCCTCTGAAGTAAATAAACGTCTGGCTACTGCTAACTGCTCTGGTTTACTATTAGCTGGTTTTAGCTGCTTGACAACACACAAAGGGTTGCCCGGAAGTTTGGTGTCTTCAGCAATGTAAGTTTCACTGAATCCACCTGAACCGAGAACTTTAACAATTCTGTAGCGTGCGTCCAGGATTTTTCCTGATATTGCCATCTCCCTTTGCTGTAGCAAGTCTTTGAGATCGTCCTGCTGGCTGAGAATCTCTTGGACAACACGATCAGAGGAATATTTCCGAAAAATATCGATCCATTGGCTTTTTCTGATGATTTCTCTAGCCATTTCTGTTCCTAGGTAACACAACCCGATAGTGGCGATCGCCATCACAGGTACAGCGGTGGGCAAGATTAATTGTCCGTAGACAAAGGTGAAATAGCTGATTCCTCCCCAGGTCATCGCGAGGGCGATACTAAAGAGAAATCTAGTCATACCTCTTTTTCTTGAGGCAACTATGACCGCACATCCACTGACTAAACAAAGCACAAATAAACCGTTTCCTTGTGGATGGGGAATTGCTTGCGCGATCGCTTTATTTTGCATTAAAGTTGCGATCGCATGGGCGTGAACTTCCACCCCTGACATTCGCTCTGGATGCCACCAACTGCTAATCGCTGCAACTGGATGATAATCATCCCCCTGACCTGTCTTAGCTGTTGCACCAATCAACACAATTTTGTCTTTAAAAAACTTTCCCTGCTGCAAATAAGTGTTCCAGTTTTCCGGATCGAGAACGTACCAAAAGGGAATTTGCTCAAAAGTCCCTGCTGGTCCGTAAAAATGTATGCGATCGCCCTTTGGTGGTGGATAATTCACTTGGGCTGCTCTCAAAACTGCTTCATCAAAAGAAAGCATTTTCACCGTTAAAGCATCTTCACCTACAAGCTTGGAAAACTCACCAGATAGTCTGTGAATTTTGCCATCTATCTCTAGAGGGAAATTTACAGTACCAATGGCGACAGACCCAGTGCGAAACATCTGCTGGGGCTGTGTCAATTGCATGACGACGCCTTGGGGTGTTTCAGAGTTTTCGTAGAGTGCAGCCAGAGCCACTTGGCTTCCATAGCGTTGTAATGAGGAGCGCAACTTTTCATCGTCCTCATATCCGTAACTACTTGGTGTATCAAAAACTATATCCAAGGCTACAGAACGTGCCCCTGCGTTGATCAACTTCTCAATAACTTGGGCGTATGCAGCACGTTTAAAGGGAAAAGCTTGCAGCGGTTCAAAGAAAGGATACTCTTTTGGGTCTGTTTTATAGTACTGCTCACCCACTGATATCGACTGTTCATCTATTGCCAGAATCACGATATCTTTTGGAGCAGCGACGCCTCCCTGTAATAGATAAAATGTGCTTTGAGCTTGAGCTTCCATGAATTTAGCCAAATTCACACCAGAAGTTGCCAGCACTGCTGCACCCACTGCTGCAACACCAGCCAGTAGATGACCTAAGTGAGCCAATCGCTTTGACCGACGTGCCGATACCGTCGAAGTCGCTTTTGTAGGGATCTTTAACGCTCGATTGGCAGCAGAGACGTTTTTTTTGGTGAATGTAGATGTAGGTTCTTCTGCCATATCGTATTAGTGATTAATTTACCTTCAACGCCTTTATCTATTTACACACTCTTGAAGTGCCACACAATTGAAATTAGATTCAAATGAAAAACTTATACATTTGTAAACTATTTTGTCTGACTCCGCAAATGTCCGGAAACAGTTTTGAGTACCGAGTGCTAAATGTCTAGTGCTTAGTAGTATGCAGAAAATTTGGAAAAAGTGACTCGGGACTGATTGCTCAGAAGTTTAGACTTTCACGCTCCCCAGATGAGTAAAGCACTTACCTTACAGGGTAGATGTCGCCGTAAATGCACCTAAGGCGGCTCTTCTTAAGTAGGACTTGACAACAGCCGATAATTCTTCATTCTTTCCCGCAGATGGGATGAACAATTTGCTACAGAGGAAAAAACCTTGCAAGTATCATCTGCAGAGCGTTTTGTCGTAGAACCTCGTATTGTCATAAAACCCTGTAAATACCCAAAGGTCTGCTTCCCAAAAGGGAGACTAGGGTATGACATAATAAGGTACGCAACAACAGACACTACCTAACCTCTTGCCTTACTTAACTCATAATAGTTATTATTTCACGGACAAACAAGTTACGGCTAGTTGATTTTACCACCATAGGTGCATTTTGATTTTACCTAAGGGGTACACTTTATTTAAAAAGCAAAGTGCCACGCTACGGGTCTTTGCCTCCGCTTCGCAGGTGACGCCTAACAAACAAGCCCTGATAGAGTTCTTGAAAGCAACGTAGTGTCGTGAGCAGGGTGGTGAGACGAGCAGTTCTCAAAGGAGGGAAACCCTGCACGAGAAACTGGGGTGCAAATGACGGTGAGTCCAGCGCGAATGACGGCTTTCCCCACCTAGGCGACTGGTGAGTCCAGTCCTGTTGGCGTCGCCTGCTCGCAGGGCGAATGAGGGTTTCCCGCCCCCTGGGAACTGGCGTTCACCGAACGGCGATAGCCGTGGCCGTACCCACGCTCGCATACCCGAAGAGCGTTGGCGCAGCCTCTGCGGAGGAGATACGCGTAAGCGCAAAGCGCAGGCACTCTCGGCGCGTAGCGTCTGGGCTACACCAGAAGGGCTTTCGGTCAACTCAAGTGCGATTGCGTTCACCGATAGGAGAAGGGCTTCTCGCACAGTAAGGTAAAGTAGGGTAGGCTCACCAAATCGACCGCTTTGAAGAATTCTTGTGGAACTCTACAACAGACGCTTTGTGCAGCTGTTACGAATGCTCTGTTGCATCCTACTGTTGTTAAAAATGTTAAGAAAATTTATAAATGTGCGATCGCCTTTAAGGGTACTGCCCTTCTCGCTATCGCCCTTTGGAGCATCGCCAATGCGGGTGTGTGCGTACGCTTAAACCCGGTGAGCTGCACCATCGCTTGTACGCTATCGCTGACCTATTCCATACCTCTTTAGGAGTAAAGTTGACTGATACGGAGCTAAGAATGCTGTTAATGAGTCAATTTTATTGGTAGATTTTGATCACAGGGGCGGCAGAGCCCGCTAAGAGAGAAAAAAGTTAGCACTATTAGAGAGGAGGAGAGCTACTACTTATCATATTTGAGTTAATTTTCTGATATGCGCTCTTGTTAGATAAAAGCTATATATGACAAGATAATTTATAGAGATTAGCAAACTTATTATTTTATAATTGCTATAATCTATTGTTCAATCTAAATTCTTTTTATATTATTAGGTGTAACTTTACTATGGGTTCTCCGATGAATCGTCTGTCTATTTTTGTAGACGGAAACAATATGTTCTATGCTCAACAAAAAAATGGCTGGTTTTTTGACCCGCGAAGAGTCTTAGAATATTTTAGACACGAACAATCAGACACAACCTTAACTAATGCTTTCTGGTACACTGGCTTAAAAGACCTACAGGATCAGCGAGGATTTAGAGACGCTCTAATTAGTCTAGGTTATACAGTCAGAACTAAAATTTTAAAAGAATATTATGATGATTCATCTGGTCGGTACTCGCAAAAAGCTAATTTAGATATAGAAATTGTTGTAGATATGTTTAATACAGTAGATCAGTACGACCGAGTTGTTTTATTTAGTGGAGATGGAGATTTTGAAAGAGCAATAGAACTGTTACGAGGGAAAAATACTCATATTACAGTAGTATCAACAGAAGGAATGATAGCTAGAGAACTACGTAATGCTACTGATAGATATATAGATTTGAATGATATTCGGGATCGAATCGAAAAAGTAGATTCTTAAGTAATCTTAGCAATTATTTACAAAGTTAGTAGCAAAAAAAATAACGTAGAAGGTATTTAAAATCACAAGTAAAAACTCAACAACAAAGTGCAAATGAATACCAAACCAGAGCGAATAATCATCTTTGACACGACACTTCGAGATGGCGAGCAGTGTCCGGGAGCAACACTGAATATAGATGAAAAACTCACTATCGCTAAGCAGTTGGCGCGTTTGGGTGTAGATATTATTGAGGCAGGCTTTGCCTTTGCCAGCCCTGGAGATTTTGAGGCTGTGAGCAAGATTGCCCAAATTGTGGGGACAGAAGATGGTCCAGTGATTTGCTCTTTAGCAAGAGCGCGACAAGAAGATATAAAAACAGCAGCCCAAGCAATTAAGCCAGCCGCAAAAGGGAGAATTCACACCTTTATTGCGACAAGCGATATTCACCTCAAGTACAAGCTGAAAAAGACAAAATCAGAAGTTGTGGCAATCGCTGAAGAAATGGTGGCTTACGCCAAAACCTTCACTAATGATGTAGAATTCTCTCCGGAAGATGCTGGACGTTCTGACCCAGAATTTCTTTATCAAGTATTAGAGCGAGCGATCGCCGCCGGAGCAACAACAGTTAATATTCCTGATACCGTGGGTTATACCACCCCAAGTGAATTCGGAGCGCTGATTAAAGGCATTAAAGAAAACGTTCCTAACATTGATCAAGCAATTATTTCTGTTCATGGACATAATGATTTAGGCTTGGCAGTTGCTAACTTCTTAGAGGCTGTAAAAAATGGTGCAAGGCAGTTAGAGTGTACTATCAATGGTATTGGTGAACGTGCGGGAAATGCGGCATTAGAAGAATTGGTCATGGCTTTGCACGTCCGGCGGCAATATTTCAACCCCTTCTTAGGACGTTCAATTGATTCGGAAGAACCTTTAACAAATATTGACACCAAACAAATTTACAAAACATCCCGTCAAGTTTCTAGCTTGACAGGAATGCTAGTCCAACCAAATAAAGCAATTGTCGGGGCGAATGCCTTTGCTCACGAATCTGGAATTCACCAAGACGGTGTGCTGAAAAATAAGCTCACCTATGAAATAATGGATGCCCAACTCATTGGATTAACAGAAAATCAAATTGTTTTGGGCAAACATTCAGGAAGAAATGCTTTCCGGACTCGCTTGAAAGAATTGGGCTATGAACTAACAGAAACTGAATTAAATAAAGCATTTGTTAGATTCAAAGAAGTAGCGGATAAAAAGAAAGAAATTTCCGATTGGGATTTGGAAGCCATTGTTAATGATGAAATCCAACAAGCTCCTGATTTGTTCCGTTTGGAATTAGTACAAGTTTCCTGCGGTAGCAACGCCCGTCCTACTGCAACGGTTACACTCCGTACTCCAGAAGGAGAAGAATTGATTGATGCAGCGATTGGTACAGGACCAGTAGATGCGGTTTACAAAGCCATCAACCGTGTCGTTAATGTACCGAACCAATTGATTGAGTTTTCTGTACAGTCAGTCACAGCAGGAATTGACGCTATTGGGGAAGTGACTATCCGTCTTAAGCATGAAGGTAGAGTGTTTTCCGGTCATGCGGCGAATACAGATATCATTGTGGCATCAGCTCAGGCTTACGTGAATGCACTTAATAGGTTGTATGGTGCTTTGCAAAATCAACAACAGCAACAGCAAGTCGGTGCAAATAATTAATAATTTGTAATTACAGCGCTTGTTATTTGCATAAAGTACAAACCAAATGGTAGGGGTACTGAGCATTGCTCATACATGTCAACAATCACGCTCAAACACCCAATTTAGCCTCGTTTTCGATCCCCCAACCCCCTTAAAAAGGGGGCTAAAGTTTTATTTGCACCAAAAAGGTTAGTGTCAAAATTACGCCAGATCTGCTCATCACTGACTTCCTCCAACGCACCAATCAAACCGTAGCCAGCATTGTTGACAAGGACATCAATGCGCCCAAAAGCTTCTAGGGCGGCATCCACGGCTGCTTTGACTGCCGTTTTATTGGTAATATCCAACCGGACGGCTTTGACAGTTTCTGGGTATTGACTAACTAAGTCGTTCAGTTGTTCCGGTTTGCGGGCGGTAGCGATCAGGCGATCGCCATGCTTGAGAACAGCTTCTGCTAAAGCGCGTCCAAACCCACTCGAACTACCTGTAATCAACCAAACTTTTTTGTTGTTACTAGACATTGTAAATCTCTTCCTCTGTATTCTGTGCGTTTTTTGTAGTTCATTAAATTTATTTCTTGCAAAAATCTGGTATTTGCTCATGTTCTGTTAAATAACCCTGGGGAAGTTCGTAGTGAGGACTTTAGTCCTCTTCAACTAAAGCAAAGACTAAAATCCTTACTACAAACAAGTTTTATTATGGGTAACTAGCCGAACATGATATTAAGGATATTTGGAACCGCATATGCATGCAGATAAATTATCTGTGTCCATCTGTGTCCATCTGTGGTTTTATATTCAAAAAAATTGACTTTTGCAAGAGATACATTTAACGAGGCTCATCCTGTACAAAAGCGAAAGGTTGCGGCTCTCTCAAACGCTTTTCAATTTCCTCGCGTCGATATTTAGCAAGTTCTTGATAGATTTTTTTCCGAGCTAAATTCACACTACCAATTGGTTCATGATCAGATAAAGTATGCCAAGGATTGAAAGACAACCCCTCATCCAACCGTTTTCGCTCATCAAAATCAAACTTTTGGCTAGGAATCCTAATAGTAGCCACCTTGATAAAAGGTGAATCCTCCTCTTTCCACTCCTGCATTGGATTTTCAACTGGAGTCTTTTCTTCATCTACATAAACTTGAATCAAAAAGTCAAAAAAAGCGTCCTTTCCTTCATCGGTCAGATGTTTGACTATTGCTTCGTGCAGGTAATTCTCAGAGTCGGGTAGTGAATCAGAAACCTCTTCTTGTTGTTGAGGTTTGACAGAGAACTTGATAGCTTGAGAGCCTAATTTGTAAGGTGTCGTACTCCAGTACTGGATAAGAAGCGGATTGCTGACTTTCTTATTGCCAGTTTCTTGAAGTATCGCAAACGAGGGCTGCATCGCTTGCGTCAACTCTGGGTCAGCTTGTCCATGTCCAACGAACAGTTACTTTGACCCCATTTATTTTCCAGCCTTGTGCAGTTTGGATTAACGTATCTGTGTACCAGCCATGTACATTAAACGCTTCTCCACTCCCGCTATCTTTTGGTAAGTAGTGCTGTGCAACGTAGTACGAAACACAGGTTGCGCGATCGCCCTCAATCGTGATTGCGTGGTTGGTACTTAGCGTTTGGGTTCTTAATTTTTCTGTGCTTAAAATGCCTTGTATGAAAGCCACAAAATCGTTTGCTTTCATGGTAGCGGCTGGTTGACCCGTAGCTTCCGAATAATCAGCTTCTACTTCATCACTTAAGCATGAACGAAACAATGTCCAATCCTGTAGATCCATTCCCATTGCATAACGGGTTACGATATCGCTAATTCTGCTCTATTTAGTAATAGTTGGAGTTTAGCGTCGTTCATAAATTGATTTCAAACATGAGGTTTCAGTAGCTCTTTGTTGTGCTTAAAAAGTGAAATTCCTAACTGTACTCTTGTTAATTTCTCAACTTATGTTTTCTCAAACAAAACATGATTATTTCTAACAAATTCGCGGAACATTATCGGTTGTTCTCCAATAATTTCTGGAATATTGTCATAAACATCCGCAAAATCAGGGAGTTGTCCAGCTTGAAGCAATTCCATCTGACGGACAATGCACTCAAAATAGGCAGGTTCCATTGCTTCACCAAGAGGTAACTTTCGCAAATCCGAGGCGGGTAATGGTTCGTAGCTGATGGGTTTGCCCAGTTCTTCCGAGAGGATTTGTGCAGCTTCCGTCATCGTCAGCGCTTCCACACTCAGAAAATATCGTTTTCTTGTGTGCTTTTGCGGGTGGCGTAGCGCAGCAGCAGCAACACGAGCAAGGTCATAACAATCCACTAATCCCACGCGTTCATGACCAAAGAACATGCGAAGTTTGCCATCCTGCACTGCACCGAAGAAGTTTTGCATGAATGCATTGGGGTGCAAGTGAGTCCAAGCGATACCGCTGGCTTCTATGTACGTTTCGATAAGTTGATGCCAGATGTAATGGCGAATGAGTTTTGTTTGCGGGCGACCTGGTTGGTGGAAGGTGCCAACATGAACGATATAGTCAACGCCTGCATTTTTGGCAGCATCAGTCAGGTTTTTACCTTGGCTGAGCATTTCCACGGTGTATCCAGTAATCATAAATAGGCGCTGTACACCTTGCAATGCGCTTTCATAGGTTGAGAGGTCATCAAGGTCAAGATGTACCGTCGCAATACCCCGTTTTGTGAAAGTTTCAGCCTGTTCGGGTTTGCGAACTGCAACCCGAATCTCAAGATTGTCTGGACCACTGTCTTTTTCTAGCAGGTTGACTAAGTGAGAACCTGTTCTGCCAGTCGCACCGAGAATTAAGGCAACAGGTTTAGATTGAGTTATTGACTGAAACATAAACAAGCTAGTCTATGGAAGCTGAGTAGTAAGCGGGCAAGCACACCCTGGTATTTATCCACCTATTGCACTCACCGTAACTCCCTCAAAAGCAGTATCAACAGCAACTTGTCTCCATGCATCTAATTCGGCTTTTACGGTTTTAAGCTTGGCATCGATCGCATTTACAGCATCTGCCCCAAGTGCCAATCTCAATGGAGGGTTCTCGCTGTTAACAGCTTGAATGATTGCCGAAGCAGCTTTTTTAGGATCTCCTGGTTGCTGACCATCAATATCCTGCACCCACTGGCGGTACTGACCAATCACTGGTTCATAGTCCGCAATTTGGGTGTCAGAGACGACAAGAGAACGTCCGCTAAAATCAGTACGGAACGCACCAGGCTCAACTATTATGACTTTGATACCAAAGGGCGCAACTTCTTGGGCTAATGCTTCGGAAATCCCTTCTAGCGCAAATTTAGTACTGCAATAAATTCCTGAGCCTGGAAAGGACACAAAGCCTCCCACTGAGGAGAAATTGATAATATGCCCACTACGCTGCTGTCGCAAATGGGGTAATACTGCCCGCGTTAAATCAAGTGCGCCAAAAACGTTGGTATCAAATTGTCGGCGAATCTCCTCATCGCTGGCTTCTTCAATTGCCCCTAGCGTCCCGTATCCGGCATTGTTGACCAAAACATCAATGCGTCCAAAGGTGGCGTTAGCGAAGCTCCTGCAAAGCAGGCTCGCCTGTTTCACCACTTCCCGTACCTCTGTAGGTTTTGTCACATCCAACCGCAGCGCCAAAGTACGATCCGGAAACTTTGCTGTTAAATCTTCTACCTGCTGCGGGTTCCGTGCCGTTAGCACCACTGTCTCACCCTGATCTAACACTGCTTCTGCCAACGTCCGACCAAAACCAGTTGAGCTACCAGTAATCAACCATACTCGTGCCTGAGAAGAATTTGTCATAAAAATTCTCTGTGTTTGGGAAGCGTTAGTATTTTACGGAATCGCAGCAAGTGTAATCTTGCATATTCTTGCGAAATCTATTCAATTCTTGTTCGTATCTCATTGCTACAACTTTCATCTTCTGAATTTGTACGAACCGTATCGTCTGATTTATATGAGACAAGTCGTTTCGTATCGCTTAAAATAAAAATATGAAATAAGTCTAGAGCCTGCACCCATGCCACAAAAAATAGAAAACAAGGAAACTCAAACGCTATCTCCCCCGAAAGTACCTTCAAATCGTAGGCGAAATCAACGTTCCCATCAGGCTATTCTTAAGGCGGCGGCGGAGTTATTGCAGGAGAAAGGGTATGGCGCACTTTGTATTGAGGCGATCGCCGCCCGTGCTGGCGTGGGAAAACAAACTATTTACCGCTGGTGGTCTTCCAAAGCCGCAGTGATTATGGAAGCATATGCATCCCAAGCCGCGCCTAATGTTCCTACACCCGATACAGGTTTGGTTAAAAAAGACTTGTGCCAAATTCTGCGACAACTTTTTACAGTGTTGACAAAAACGACAGCAGGTGCTGCTGTCACCGGGCTGATTGCTGAAGCGCAAACAGACCCGAATATCGCTAAGGCGTTTCGCGAACAGTTTCTCGAAAGCCGCACAGAAGCTACGCGTACGATTTTAGAGCGGGGAATGGCACGCGGTGAACTACGCCCAAACTTGAATTTGGAATTGGTGATTGATGCGATTTATGGTCCTGTTTGGTATCGCTTATTACTGAAGCATGCGCCGTTGGACGATGGATTTGCGGAAGAATTGGTGAACTTGGTGATGGTGGGGATGCGGGCATAATAGTTGCTTATCTCTGAGGATTGCACACAGATGCTTTTATTAAAGAAGAGTTAAACTACAGTTGTAGAATATGCAGGAACTGAAGCGCAATGGATGCGTATATCCCGGTCAGTTGTGACTTTCATGATGAATTAGAAGCATTGGCGACGTTGCGCCAGGAATGCCGAATTGTTTACTCGAATGCAGCGAATGAGTTAGTGGAAGTGCAAGGTTTGATTGTCGATGTTTACGCTGCAAATAAAGCTGATTTTCTTAAGCTAAAGGATGGGACTGAAATTCGCTTGGATAAGATTGTATCAGTCAACGATAAGCAGCTTTCCTCTTACTCCGATTAATTAAAGCACCCCAGGAACATCTTCTAGTAGAGCATGACCGCCAGCTAACAAAGCAACTAGCACTAAACGTATTGTCTCGCTTTTCCCAACAATGGTAAGAGCCAGGTTTTGTGTCAAAGCATCAATTTTTTCTCTGATGCACTCATTAATAAAGGAATAGGGAATGGGGAATAGGAACTAGCTTTTCCCTTAGACATTCCCTATTCCCTTCATTAGTATTCCCTCAGCAGAGATAAACTAACGCCCGGCACTAAAAAAAGCTCTGGCGACAGCGCAATCTTGTTGAATTTGTGTTTTCAGGGCTTCTAGAGAAGAAAATTTTTGTTCTGGTCGCAAAAATCTTTCTAGCTGCACCACTAGCTTTTTGCCATACAAATCACCAGACCAATCGAACAAATGGACTTCTACAGATTGATACATACCATTTACCGTTGGGCGATGACCTATATTCATTACCCCCAAGTAACTATTTTCAGGAGTGTCTAGTGTCTCACCGACGGTAAAAACACGAACAGCGTAAACACCTTGGCAAGGCAAAAACTTGTCTTTTGGTATTTCTAAGTTGGCAGTGGGAAAGCCAATCGTTCTGCCCAGTTGTTGACCTTTGACAACAGTACCGATGAGAGTGTAGGCACGTCCTAAGAGCTGGTTTGCTTGTTGAATGTCGCCACTTTGTAAGAGTTGCCGGATCAATGAAGTGCTAATGCGAGTTTCCTGGCTGGAAGTAACACTGGCACCACTGTTGTCTGGGGACTGATTACGGGTACAAGTTTCTAGAGGAACAATGGTAACGGGAATGCCGTACTTGGCGGCGAGCAATTGCAAATCAGCAGCAGTACCACTGCGGTTGGAACCAAAGCAAAAGTCTTGCCCGACGCTAATTCGTGCAGCTTGCAGTTGTTGGACCAGAATTTTTTCTACAAACTCTTCAGGAGTTAAAGCAGATAATTCTTTGCCAAAGGGTAGTAGTACCAGTTGTTCTACTAAGAGCGATCGCAAGGCATGAATTTTTTCATCCAGTGGTGTTAACCAAGTACGGGGTTGCCCAGTAAAAAATTCTTGTGGATGCGGATCAAAAGTGACAACCGTCGAGTAGACGTGTGAGGACGGGGTGGAGAGTGACGCAAACGCCGAAGAATTCCCCACGTCCTCTTGTGTCCTCATAGGGGGCAATATCGGTTGAATTACCCTCTGATGACCAAGATGTACGCCGTCAAATTTGCCAAGAGCAACAAAAGTTGGAGTTAAAGCCAATTCGGTCGAAGAAGTAACCCACACAGAACACCCATTTTGAGACAAATTTAGCACGTCGATTCTGGGATTTAAGATTTTGTAGCTTCAAGCGAACCCTAGGGAAAGCCCTTCGGGGTCTACAGCTCTCAGCTAGCACAGTTATAAGCACCTAGTAACGAGTCATCAGTAGGATAACAAGTCACTCCACTCAGAACTCATTGCTCAGAACTTCCTGTGTGCTGACTGCTGAAAGCTCCTAATCACCAATCTAATCCAAAATCTAAAGTTGCTCCGACTGCAAGCTATAAGCAGAAAACTTACTAACAGAAAAAGATTCTGATAAAGGAAATGGTACAGGAACTTGGAGCACCATTCCTTCACGTGCCATAATAGCACCAGGAAATTTCTGTGCTGCTTCTTGTCCGACACGATCCAAAAACTCATCATCATGCGATGGGTCGTGGTGAAAAATCACCAGAGTTTTAACATTAGCGGCTTTGGCTACCTTCACAGCTTCTTGCCATGTCGAATGTCCCCAGCCAATTTTAGGCTTTTTTGGGCAATTATACTCATCGTCAGTGTAGGTGGAATCGTAAATCAGAATGTCGGCATTACGAGCTAACCATAAAACGTTTTCATCTAGCCTATCAGGATAATGTTCAGTATCAGTAATATAAGCAGCAGCGCCACCACGCCAGTTAACTCTGTAGCCTATAGCTTCACCTGGATGGTTCAGTGGAGCTGTTTCTACAGTAATGTCATGAGTGTGAATGGGTTGCCCTGGTATAACGTTGTGGAAATCTAAATTTGCCTGCATGATCTGCAAGGGAACGGGAAAATTTGGGTGCAGCATCTGGTCATTGAGACGCTGTTCAATGGTTGAACCATCGGGAGCGATCGCACCGTGAATATGAAAGATGTTTCCCTTGATAAACCCCGGGGAAAAGAACGGGAACCCTTGCATATGATCCCAGTGGGAGTGGGTGAAGAAAATGTCAGCCTCTATCGGCATACTAGGCAACAAAGATTGCCCTAAAACATGCAGTCCTGTGCCTCCATCAAAAATTAAGCGTTTGCCGCCCACTTGCATCTCAACGCAAGGGGTATTCCCGCCATAACGGACGGTGTGTGATCCCGGACAGGGGATACTGCCGCGAACGCCCCAAAAATGCACGGTAAATTGATTTTCTATCCTAGACATGAGTGTTGCTTGCTGGACTCACCGGGCAATCAATACAAAAAATGGTGATCTATTTTGTTAAGTTTATGTTGTCTCACGGCTTTTGATGGTGGAGGAATTTCTTGGTAAAACAGCATACCTTGTTTAAGGTTGCTTTTTTGTTCATATATGAAAAATTTGCAGATGGCAGTCTCAGATTTTCCGAAAGTTTGCGTATGGCTGATCTTCAATGACGCTCCTACTTTATAACCTATATTTTCCTGTCATGCATTTATGAACCCTTGATATAGTCGCCTCCATGCCGAAAAGACTTTACAGAAACTTAAAGTTCCATTGAGATAATTTGTTCAATCCATTGGCATAAGTAAGATTGTATTGCAAGGGCGTTATACTGATGTAGTTTTTACGGATGACATGTACGTCTATAGGTATATTTTGGGGAATATTGAAATCTACCGTCGGTTCCACATCTTCTAAAACTTCTCCGGTTAACCAGTAGTATGTTTTACCACGAGGGTCTACTCGCTTATCAAACACATCTACGTAACGCCGCACTCCTTGACGCGTAAGAGCCACTCCTGCAATTTCTTCCCATTTAACAGCAGGGATATTCACGTTAAGTAACATCAAATCTGGTAGAGGGTTTTGCGCCAGTTGCCCTACCAAGATTTTGGCAAAGTTAGCAGCAGGCTGAAAGTCTTTACTAGTATGACTGGCAAGACTTAACGCTATACTGGGAAGACCTTCAATCAAACCTTCCATTGCTGCAGAAACAGTACCAGAGTAGAGAATTTCGGTTCCTAAATTAGCACCATGATTAATCCCAGACAAAACTAAATCTGGTGGAGAATCCAACAAAGCCCACAGCGCCAACTTCACACAGTCAGAAGGAGTCCCATCACAAGCCCAAGCTTTGACAGCAGGATGAAAAATCGAGTCCACAATTTCGGCGCGAATTGGTTGGTGCATCGTTAAGCCATGCCCAGTTGCCGATCGCTCCCGATCCGGGCAAACGACACTGATATCATGACCTGCTTGAGCCAAAGTGTTTGCTAGAGTACGAATACCTAGGGCAGAAATCCCATCATCGTTGCTAATCAGTATTTTCATAGACATTGCTTAATAGCCATTAGTCATTAGTCATTAGTTATTAGTCATTAGTTACTACTTAAGTGTCAAGACCAGAAGGCACTCCCTACGCTAAAATTCAAAATTTCGAGTCATACGTTGTGCGTTGTGGAGTTCTCTAAAGCGGCTAAACTGGTAAAAAGAAGTTTGGGCTATACTACTGTCGCGTGACAAATCAATGTCCAGTAGCCCAAAGCCTTGGACTAGTGACCCTTCGGGTATGCCTTCGGCACGTCTATGTCCTATGCCTACGGCACACCAAGGGCGAACGGACACGCTACGCGAACGACGAACGCCAGTCGCTGTGAGTTCGGGAAAACGCCAGGTCCTACAACGGGGGGAACCCCCGCAACGGACTGGCTCCCCTCCTGCATAGCGCTGGCTCAGTAATGACTAATGACTAATGACTAATAACTAATGACTAACAGTTTAGAGGCTCAACTTTTAGAACTGCGAGAGGAAGGAGAAAAAGCGATCGCCGCCGCTGATACGCTAGAACGTCTGGAAGAACTGAGAGTCAGCTACCTAGGGAAAAAGGGTCAACTAGGGGCGCTGTTACGGAGTATGGGGCAACTCAGTGCTGAGGAACGACCGACAATAGGAGCGATCGCTAATACAGTCAAAGAAGCCCTGCAAAACAGCCTAGATCAGCAACGCGCAGTCTTGGAAGGCGCAAAAATTCAGGCACAGCTAGAAGCTGAAGCTTTGGATGTGACCATGCCAGGAACTTATCGTCCTCAAGGTCGCGTTCATCCCCTTAATGGCATCATCGACAAAGCTTTGGATATCTTTGTCGGTTTGGGCTACACCGTAGCTCAAGGACCAGAGATGGAAACAGATTACTATAACTTTGAGGCTCTCAACACTCCTCCCGACCACCCCGCCCGTGATATGCAGGATACCTTCTACCTACCAGACGGAAATCTCTTGCGGACTCACACCTCATCGGTACAAATTCGTTACATGGAAACTGAGGAACCGCCGGTTCGCGTCGTTGCACCAGGGCGAGTCTACCGGAGAGATAACGTAGATGCAACACACTCAGCGGTTTTCCATCAGATAGAACTTTTAGCAATTGATGAGGGACTAACGTTTACTGACCTCAAAGGCACCATTAAGGTATTTTTGGAGGCAATGTTTGGCGAGTTACCCATTCGCTTCCGCGCTAGTTATTTCCCCTTTACAGAACCTTCTGCTGAAGTTGATTTACAGTGGAAGGGTCGCTGGCTAGAAGTGATGGGTTGCGGAATGGTCGATCCAAATGTCCTCAAAGCTGTGGGTTACGACCCAGAAGTTTATACTGGATTCGCCGCTGGTTTTGGTGTAGAACGCTTCGCAATGGTTCTGCATCAAATTGATGATATTCGCCGTCTTTATGCTAGCGACCTTCGCTTTTTGCGCCAGTTTTAAATGGGGATTGGCGACTGGGGACTGGGAATTGGGGAGACTGGGCAATACTCGCACCTTACCCCAATCCCCAATCCCTTAATTATGAGCAATTATCGCAGTGACCACAACGCCAGTTCTTCATCTCTTCCTCAAAACCAAAAGCACTTAATAAAAAACGCCAGCGACACTGCTTAGTACTAAGATACTGATTCATTTGCTTCGCTGCTTGCAATTGTGCAACTGGCTCAGTTTTCGCCCCTGAAACGATAGTGTAATGAAAAGGGTCAAGCCACTGGAGTTGTCCGCTGCTGTGTAGCAGAGAAAGAGCGATCGCCCCATTGGGAAATTCTCTCGCCACAGCATTCACTTCCCCTGTTTTTGGTAATTTTTTCAGCACTTGCTGCGCCGATAGCTGTTGCTTGTGCAAATTCTCCTGAAAAAACTTTTGTCTTTGCTTATCCTCTGGATCTAACCACCCCGTAGGTTCACTGATCAACATCAGCGCCTCGGCTGGTTTCCCATCACGTCCAGCGCGTCCAATTTCCTGCACGTACTCTGAAATTAACAACGGCGGGTGAAAATGAACCACCCAACGCACATCACTTTTATTTATCCCCATACCAAAAGCACAGGTACAGATAACAAACAGCATTTTTCCACTCAGCCATTGTGCTTCTACGGCGCGGCGTTCCTCTGCGCCCAATCCTGCATGATAAGCTGCTGTAGCGTAACCTTTTTCTTGCAGCCATACAGCCAACTCCTCGCTATCTCGCCTTGTACGAACGTAAACTAACCCAGTTTGTTGTCGTTTATCTAAAAGAAATTTTAATAATTGTTGCTTTCTGCCTCTTGGCGTCCAAATTATGCGAATAAAAAGGTTAATATTAGATCGGTAAGGAAAAATGCAAAAAACTGCGGGTTGCTGCAGCTCAAGAATTTGTCGAATTTTAGTTTGGGCTAGAGGGTCCGCGGTGGCGGTAAAAGCGGCTAGCGCTATATTTGTTCCCAATGGTTTTGATTTGAGTAGCGCTGGTCGTACCGTCCCCAACCTTTGATAAGCTGGTCTAAAAGTGTCTCCCCACTGTACCAAACAATGCGCTTCATCTAGTATCAAGCCATTAATCACAACTTGCGGCTGGCACAACTTTTCCCACACAGGCTTGCTTAGTAAAGTTTCTGGAGACAAGTAAAGTAATCTTAACTCTTGTCGTCCCAAAGCTTGCAAAGTTTTACGTCGCGTGTCAGACGGCAATTCGCTATGCAAAAGCGCAGCTGGTAAATTGCGTTCCCGAAGTTCCTGCACTTGGTTTTCCATCAGCGCTACTAAAGGTGAAATAACGAGCGTTAATCCAGTTTGTAGCAGTGCCGGAAGTTGAAAGCAAATTGACTTTCCCCCACCTGTAGGCATGATAATCAGCGCGTCTTTTTTTGCCAACAAACTCTGGATAATTTCTCCTTGCGGTGGACGGAAATCTTCATAACCCCAGATTTTTTGAAATGCAGCACGGACTTCATTCCAAGATGTTGTTGCAGAGGAATTCATGAGCCATAGTATACTGCGACGATACTGAATATATCCTCTGCGCTCGCACTACTGACTCAGTAAATTTACTAATATTATTGTAGGCACTTATTTTCTATTAAACTGACCTTTTCTTTGCCTTCAGGACTTACGCAAAGTGGAGAATGTCATACTGAGCGAAACGGAGTGTAGCGAAGTATCAAGGGAGTTCTTCGTTTCGCGCTTCGCTACACTCAGAATGACAGTTTTTCGTTAAAATGCCTAAGTCCTGGCCTTGTCGAAGTCGTGGGGGTAGCGTGCGGCACGATACTGCTTTGTCTACGTTTATCCTCGCAGACAACAGAGAATATCAATGAGAGAACTTGAGACCAAACACCTGCTTAATCTAAGGGAAATTCTTCAGGGAAGAAATCTGATCACCGTGAGCGTTGGTTTCTGCGGAACGCCTGTCATTCTATCACTCGACAAGACACCAGATTCTCGATACCCAAACGGTCATGTCAAACTTCGATCTCATAGTATCAAGAACTACCGCATTTATTACTTTTTGGGAGAAGTACTCAAACACGTTGATCTGCCGCCAACACGCGACAACTACCATGATATCCAACCAATGGGGTCAGATCGGTGGCTTGTCGTTCGCGCACGAGCAAACTATCACGACAAGAACGCTCACATTTATTCGTCTTATGGTGAACTCATTCACTCATTTCGTGTCCGTGACGGTGTTGAAGATATTCAAGCAACTGAAACTCGACAAATTTGGATAACATCTGATTGTGGATGGGGAACGGAACTTGTATGTTTGGATGAAACCGGAAATTTCATTTTCAAGTATTCAAGTGAAAGTTCATCTACACACTCAAGCTTGTCTACGTTATTCTGCTATAGAATGAATGTTGCATCAGAGCGCGACATCTGGACTTACTGCGATACAGCTTACTATCCGGGAGAATTTTGTTTAATTCATATATCAAACTTTGAGATTCGTAGAGAATACTTCCCTTTTCCCCTTCGGTACTCTCGTGCTTTTGCAGTCAACAAAGAATATCACGCCCTGTTTGATGGTGACTATGGCGATTATGCCTTGTTTACCGGTGATTATTATAAGCCGGATTCATTGTTTCTTGTTTCCCTAGACACCAAGGAATTTCAAGAGTTGATACCTGTGGATCAAAGCGGAAAACAAATAAAGTCTTTCCGAGCCTTTGGTCGGGGAGCAAAGCTCTTCCTTTACACAGATGATACCTTGTCTATTGTGCGATTGGACATAGAGAATTGGTGAGAAATTAAGCAAAACAAGCCTCATTTTCGCCTATAGTATCGCCTGCTACTCGCGCCCCGCAACAAGACGAGTGTAATTTTGTACATAATCTGGTAGAGTAATTTTTTTGTGCAAACGTGGGTCGGCGATCGCATCACCAGCAACCACTTGCAAAGGCAAAACACCCGCCCATACAGGTAAACTATAGTCTTCCTCATCATCGAGAGGTGAACCTGTCCGCACTTTAGCAGACGCTTCTGTAATAGGTAGAGAAAGCACTAAAGTTCCCTGTAATTCCTGACGGTTGGGTGGGCGTACCTCTGGCCATCTTTCTGGTACGATGTGCTCAGTAAAAGCTCGTAGCGCTTCTAGCTTTTGCTCACTGTCTTGCACGACAGTAGCTGTACCAAATATCACTACAGAACGGTAATTCATAGAGTGGTGAAACGCTGAGCGCGCCAGTACTAAGCCATCCAGCAAAGTAACTGTCACGCAAACTTCAATACCAGTAAGTAGAGAACGCAACATCCGACTTGCTGGCGAACCATGAATGTATATTTTGTCTTCCACACGACCGTAAGCAGTTGGAATCACAAACGGCTGATTATCTACAACAAATCCTACATAACAGATTAACCCTTCATCTAAAATCTCATAAATCAGCTGACGCTCATAATGACCCCGTTGAGAAACTCGCTTAATTTGACTACGTTGTGTAGGAGTCAACTGTTCTTGGTTAATTGCGTTGTCTAAAGGACTCATAATTTTGTACTCCAATTATGCTTCTATAAGTGGGATGGGCATCTTGCCCGTCCACATACATCAAAACTAAAAAGAACTAGTATCAATTAAATCCAACTGCATAGCATTGCCACTAGAAAAACCAAGGCTTTCATAAACTGGTTTTCCCATGACAGAGGCGTCAAGACGTACTCGCGTACAACCAATTCCTTTCAAATACTTAACCGTCGTGCTAGTTAATTGCTTAGCAATGCCTTGCCTGCGGTAAGATGGTTCAACGTAAACGCCCCAAATGTAACCAGTTTTGCGATATTGCTGCTTGAGAATATTTGGGTAAAGACCTTTGATTGTATAGAGTTGACAACTTGCAGAACCTACAATTGCACCATCAACCTCTGCCACAAACGCTTTGTAAAATAATTGACGAGCCTGTTCTATAAACTGAAGAATAATATCCAGCCAGTCAGGATTGATATTATCATCAGGAACACCAAGGTCTTTCGACATTTGATAAAAGTGCCTTGCAATAATTCGGTCTTCCTGTTGAGTCGCTTCTCTAATAGCAATTTTCATTTTTCATAAATCCAATTGCATAGCATTGCTATTGGAAAAACCAAGACTTTCATAGACTGGTTTGCCTAAGGGAGAGGCGTTGAGAACCGCTCGCGTACAACCGATTGCTTTCAAATAGTTAACCGTCGCGCTAGTCAGTTGCTTGGCAATTCCTTGTTTGCGGTAAGATGGTTCAACATAAACGCACCAAATGTATCCATATTTGCGGTATTCTGGGATAAAAACATTCGGGTATAAACCTGAGTAGAGTTGACAACTCGCAGATCCAACAACTGCACTATCAACCTCTGCAAGAAATGCTTTGTAAAACAAATCCCGACGAGCCTGTTCTATAAACTGGAGAGTTATCTCAAGCCAATTTGGGTTAATAGCGTCATCAGGAACGCCAATATCTTGCCACATTAGGTAAAAGTGTTTTGCAATCAGTGAGTCTTCCTGTTGAGTCGCTTCTCTGATAGTAATTTGTTGCTCTATCAGCATTTTTAAGGAGTTTTAATTCAACCAATATCAGCGTAATTCTCCAAAGCGGTCTTTTACAAGAGCCACTTTTATGATTTGATATAAGTCCACTTTCATAGCTGTGAAGTTATGGATTTTGTCATTACGCTGGATAGCAATTCTCCTTTACCACTTCATCAACAGCTTTACGAAGAACTGCGCTCCTGCATTCTTTGCGGAAGGTTATTACCAGGAAAACGTATTCCTTCCACACGTCAGCTTGCCAAGTCTCTGGGGATTTCGCGCACGACTGTGACTCAAACCTACGACCAACTTTTCAGTGAGGGCTACATAGAAACTGTCGTCGGTTCTGGTACTTTTGTTTGCACTCAACTTCCTGATGATTTACTAAATTCAACGCCAATTCAATCGACTGGGAAAATGGTTCGTCCACCAGTCAAGCTTTCTAAGTATGGTGAATATTTAACTAAAACAGAAGATGTCCCCAGAAGTACTGAAGTGGAAATGCCAATTAACTTCCGCTACGGACGACCAGCCATTGACCAATTTCCCATTAAGTTGTGGCGCAGGCTACTTTCTCGTTATTGTTGCTCTGATTTAGAATGGCTCGACTACTCAACAGATATTCTAGGGTACAAACCTTTGCGGGAAGCTATTTCCCGTTACCTCTCTCGTTCCCGCGCTGTCAACTGCGAACCAGAGCAAGTGATAATCGTCAATGGCACGCAGCAAGCACTCGATTTAATCATGCGCTTATTCATCGAACCGAATGATGTTATTGCTGTGGAAGACCCAGGCTATTTAAGCGCACGGCTGATCTTTCAGACTCGGGGTGCTAAACTCTTACCGATCGCTGTGGATGACTCTGGCCTGGTGGTTAAAGACTTAGCTAACTATTGCAGTGAACAAGTCCGGCTAGTTTACGTGACACCTTCTCATCAGTTCCCCACAGGTGCAATACTTTCGCTACCCCGACGATTGGAATTACTCACTTGGGCAAGGCAAACGGGGGCTTTCATCATTGAAGATGATTACGATAGTGAATATCGCTATGGTGACAGACCTATTCCAGCTTTGCAAGGCTTGGATCGCAGCGATTCTGTACTCTATATCGGTACGTTCTCAAAAGTGCTGTTTCCTTCGCTACGAATTGGCTATTTGGTGCTGCCAAAAAGTTTGGTTTCTGCTTTTGCTCGTGCTAAATGGTTGAGCGATCGCCACTTACCATTACTAGAACAACAGGTTCTTGCAGATTTTATCGAACAAGGGCATTTAGAACGGCATATCAGAAAAATGCGATCGCTCTACGATAAACGTCGTCAAGCCCTTGTGGAAGCATTAAAGGTTCACTTTGGGGAGAAAGCAACGATTTTAGGAGAAAAAGCGGGAATTCACGTGATGGTGCGATTCTATACCCCTTTAAGTGATGAAGAGATTATGCAGCGTGCTGCTTTGCTTGGTGTCGGGATGATATCTGCTGCACCTCATTATCTCAAATCACATTCTCAAGGTGAGTTTATCTTTGGTTACGGTGAACTGACAGAGGAGCAGCTTGTGGAGAGCATTTGTAGGATAGCTCAAATCCTATTGGTCAGCCCATGAATCAAAACGATTTTTTTAGACGCCTCAAGTTATCTCACTGGTCAAATTTGGGAAAACTAAATCAGAGCAAAAGTACGGGATAGTACAAAATTTCTCAGTCAGTGTGCTAACCCCGTTTATCTAAATGCACTTGCAAACCAAAACACTGACAACTTGTAGGCTGGGTAGAAACCTCCCAGGATTGTTAAACATTGGAGTCGAATTTTCTATGTCAGATCCCAACATTGGTCGTTTACTCAGCAAACGCTATGAACTCCAGGAGATGATTGGTGCTGGAGCAATGGGTAAAGTTTATCGTGCTAAGGATGTTTTGTTGGGTGGCGTACCCGTTGCGGTTAAATTTCTTGCTGTATCAATGGAAAATCAACAATTGCGAGTGCAGGAGCGCTTTGAGCGAGAAGCGAAAACCTGCGCCTTACTAGGGCAAAAAAGCATCCACATTGTCCGAGTTATGGACTATGGCGTAGACGAGAATAATATTCCCTTCTATGTTATGGAATATCTACAAGGAGTAAGCTTGAGCAATGTCATCCGCAAGCAACAACTGTCTTTACTAAGATTTTTGAGCATGGTGCGTCAAATTTGCTTGGGGTTACAGTGCGCTCATCATGGCATCCCAGTAGATGGCAAAATCTACTCAATTATCCATCGCGATATTAAGCCGAGCAATATGCTTGTCATTCAAGATGATAGTTTCGGCGAATTAGTTAAAGTTTTAGATTTTGGGATCGCTAAGTTACTACAGTCAGATACTGATCATACTAACTACTATTTAGGTACTCTCGCTTATTCTTCTCCCGAACAAATGGATGGCAAGGAATTAGATAACCGTTCTGATATTTATAGTTTGGGAGTGATGATGTTTGAAATGCTTACAGGTAAAATTCCTTTTATAGCATCAAGCCACTCTTTTGGAGTTTGGTATAAACTACACCACTATCAACAACCGCGTTCCTTTGCTGAAGTTGCTCCTGTACAACTCCCAAAAGAAGTAGAAAATTTGGTTATGAGTTGTTTAGCCAAGGCACCAAGCTCAAGACCCCAAAGTATAGACGAAATTCTTAAGGTTCTGGCATCCTTGGAACAGCGTTATGGTACAAGCAAAACTTTGCCAGTAAAGACAGATGTTGAACACAAGACTACAAAAACGACCCTAACATCTGCAGTAATTGATGAAATCGCGAAGCAAGCTTCTTGGCCGGCTAATAAACCCATCGCCGATATCGTCTTTCCCAGTCGCCTCTCTTCTAATGGAGAAGTTTCACCAGCTTTATGGGTGATGCTACCAGTTTTAGAAATTCAAAAACGTTTAGTTTGTACACGCTACAATCAATTTCTTTTCATTACTGCTCCTCACCCGATGCTGCTGTGGATTACCTTGATTTACAACCGTAGGGATGGTGCCAAATGGTTGCCATACTACCTCGACTTGAAAACAACTTTCGGGCAAGAAATCACTCGCTTATTGGGACAAACAGGTTTCTACCGTATACTGTTCTTTACTAGAGAGGCTCCTAATCGTTGTGTTCATGTATTACTTTCAAGTATCGCCTCAGCACAGCACCAGCGGCTGCAACAGTGGGAGACGATGAGCTACAAGCTAGTATCGTCCGCTGAGCCGCAACTTAGTAAAACTTTACTTAAAACCGAATACGAAAAGATTAAGCCTCAAATTTTGGCAAAGATACAAGCACTTGATACAGATTCCCCATTAGACCTTTCCGGTTAGAGCTAACATTTCCACTGTAACTAGTGGAACAAGACTAGTGGTCTGTATCATTAATTTTGAGGGATTCGTAGTGAGCGCTCTTTGCGCTCTCGGGGTCTAGGACTAAAGTCCTTACTACGAACTTATACAACCATCAGAATTAATGTGACAGACCACTCATAAGCTTTTTACGTCTTTTTTCAAAACTAGGATTATTCCTGCTGCGCTGCAAAGTGTGCAGCATGACTCATCATTCATATTAATTATTGTTAAACATTATGTATGTACTTGCCAAAAAAGTTATAAGAAATGTAAATATAAATAATATGAGCAGCAAAATTCAGATAGACTAATTGCTGTGATTACCTTTGCTCGATGAGTCAAGCACTGTTTGAAAAGAACAGGCACAGGTATTTGTGTAACGCTAGCTTGCGACAAAGCAGCAGTTTGGCGAATGCACAAAGCTAGTGACTCGTAATGTCAATTGAAACGATACAAGGTATACAGCGAATTTATTTCGTTAGATGAGTTATCATTTCTAGATTCTCTAATCACAATCGCTCATTTTAGTTGACGCCCCGACATCCCCAGCTCTTTTCCTCCTTGGAACTGAGCAAGAGAAGGAGGTCGCCTACTAAGGCGCTACAACTCTATGCCAAACTGGAACCAGAATCTAGCCCCCACTGATGCTTGAGAAGCTCCTTATAGGTTGCTTCCCGCACCATCATCTGTTCGTAAAGCTTGACTAAAAAGTCCTTAGCCTGATCAGGACTCATATGCTGCACTTGAGTAGCAAATGAGCGGATGCTGAATTGTTGTTCAAGGCTTAATTCGATAGGTTGGTTCATGATTAACTCCTAAAAGCAAAAAAAGTAAAAGTGATATAGCTGTCTGAAGACCAATAGGGTTAAAAAGAGGACTTTTGTTTGCCGGACATTTGTACCTCCGTATTACGAAAGATAACAATTGTTTGACTAATTGCCCACACCCTAATGGGTAGTTTTTTAGTGGATACACCTTGTTTCTCACCCTACTGATATAGATCCCAAGTCTGTTGAAGCAGATTTCGGAAAAATATAAGTTTTATACCATGGATGGTGGCTGAAACTCCCTTATTCCCTGCTTGAGATGAAGTGTGGAATTTGCAATGTCTTAAATTTTACATTGCAACCGCAGGCGCAAGCCACTGCGCCCTTGTCCTCTACACTTTGCCTTTTTCAGGGATGTAAGGTAGGTAAGATTGAATTATATTCGTCTTACCTTATGAGGTGCAAGATGTCAATTACACAAAACGCTTGAATTAGCCTCCCAAGTTAGAAATTTGGGAGGCTAAAACTATATGTATCAAATTGTAAATGAGAAAAATGCTCAAATTGAACAAATTTTGAGTGGGTATAGTTCCTAATCCCATAGAAAAATATAGAATTAGTTTGCAAGCGTGACCTTGACTGGGTGAACTACTACACCCTTTATCCCGTTGCCAAAGGCGTCCGGGACTACTTTTCGCATGATGTTGTAACTTCCGTTGATATCCGAGTTGAACTTGATGCCAGAGGAGGCTTTGTACAGACCTCGTTTGACTCGCTTACCGCTAAACTTGGCATTATGAGCTTCTGGCGTTCCGTAAATGGGAATCGCGTCTAAGTCCAAAAAGCTGGCAACGGAAGTGTACGACTCTTCTGTTTGAATGACCTTGATGCCAACGAGCTGCGCTTTGTAGGTCAGCATCTCGACAAACCGAGCATGAGGAACGCTGGTAAATTGCTGGTTATTGGCTTTACCAATGTTTATCTCTTGCTTCCAGTTGGCATTCTTGCCGATTACCAAAGTAGCAATGTTGCTTTCAACTAGCTTGTTGATGATGAATCGGCTGGCTTTATGGAGATAGTCGTCTATCTTAAAACCACGCTTTGTCGCTAGTCTTTGTATCCTGTTGGAGGATTGCTTCTTGCCTTGAAGCTGCGATTGGAGTTTAGCTTTCTGTTTGTTGTAGTAATTGTTGATTGCCTTGACCGGTCTGCCGTTAATCAGGAAAGGTTTGAACCCTTTTTGATTTGAAGTTACAGCCGCTAAGTTGTTCAACCCAACATCTACACTTGCTACCACCTCACCATTTACCAGTTGTTCTATAGGTTGAGAGTAAATCACCTCCAGTACGTAGTAATCAGCTCTTGGAACGATTCTCACTTCGTTGATATTTTCCTTTTTGCAAGAGAAGAGTAAGTTTGTCCCCGATGGCTTTATCCAACCTTTCTTCAGCTGTTTTGAGCTAATAGCTTGGATGGTGTAAACCAGTAAATTGCGACCATTTTCCTTGTCTTTGTACTTGGGTAGCCTTGGTTTACCTAAAAACTTAGATGAATCTTTCTCGTAAGCAATCGTTGCTTCTTGCCACGCCTTCCAGTTTCTATCCAAACAGCGAAGTACTTGCTGAGATACCTTTCTGGGTAAGTTGCAGTACGATTCCTCTTTCTGCATCCGGGATGCCATCTCGTTATAGGAAAGAATCTGGTTGGTCTTAAAAAAGTGCTGTCGGATTTCGTAATTGGCTCGGTTATAGAGATTTTTCGACAGATATGCCAACTCGTCAATCTCTTGCCAACAAGGAGAACCTCGCTTAATTACGTGCCTCTCAACAAGTCTCATCATCTCCATTAGCTTGTAGCTCCTGGATGAGTTTTTCTGTCTTTCGCTTCGCTCTACGCATCCCGTAAAGTCTCGCACAAAAAGACGTTATTACCGCAGCAAAGTCGGTCATCAAGTCGTCTTTATTGTTTTCGACGTTGTTGACAACTTCCAATCGTCTACCTGTTTTAGATAGCAAAATCTCAATGTAGTTAGCACCAAAGCGAGTCAACCTATCTTTATGTTCAACAATCAATACGTTAAAGCTTTTGTCTGACAAGATAGCGTTTAGCTTTTTACGGTTGTCATTCAAGCCACTTCCGACTTCTTTGACAACTTTTTGGATGACATAACCTTTAGCTACAGCATATTGGTTTAGACGTTCGGCTTGCCTATCCAAGTTAGATTTATTTTCTGAACTGGAAACCCTTGCATAGATGCAAGCAATAGTAGTACCTGGTTCGCTGTTTTCAACGTCAACCAAGATAGTTCCTGTTGGAAGCTGACGACCTTTTATAATCCCCTGCTTCCACCAATTCCAAGCCGTTCGATAGCTAACCCCTTGAGATTTTGCGTAATCAGATAGTTTCATGCGGTAATCTTATCGACCTGTGAAGATATTACAGCATTTTTCTACAAAATTCTATATTATGAGGAAACGAGAATCATACCGAACAGGGGACAAAATGTAGGGGACAGGGAACACAGAAAAATTTGTCACCTAAACTCTAAAACTAAAAATTTATCACCAAGAAAGAATCATTCGTCAGAATATTAAACGCGCTTTTTGAGTCGTGAATTAAGAGTAGAGACGCCCTGCCAAAGCGTCTGTACTAAGTATTGGTAGGGTGCCCCCGGATAAATCCTTTGGAGACCAACGCGCGTTTTTCCGCACTTATTTCCCCCGGATTCTATCCGTGGGGATATTGTGATTACTGTGTTCTGTGTTCTGCGTTCTTTTTAACGCTACCCCTATTATCTAGTTCAGTGCGACTATAACGACTGTGATGTTATCGTGTCCACCATGTTGTTTGGCAGCTTCAACGAGGCACACAGCAGCCTTTTCTACCAAAGAGATTTCTTTGAAATAGTCAGCAATCTTGGGATCGGCGAGTTCTTCTGTTAAACCATCACTGCATAACAGTAGGCGATCGCCCGGTTTCACATCCAGTTGTTGCACTTCAATCTGACGTAGGTCTTCACGCCCCAAACAGCGGGATAATACATGACGAAAAGGATGAATCCGAGCTTCTTCTGGCGTAATTTCACCCATTTTCAGAGCGCGGGCGACCCAAGTATCGTCTTCCGTAAGTTGCTCTAATTGGGAATTACGAAAGCGGTACAGCCTTGAGTCACCAACGTGAGCGCACAAAGGCGGCTCTTTCGGGCGAAAGATAACGACCACAATCGTTGTTCCCATGTCCGAGCGTTCAGGATGATTTTGCTGATCGAGCAAAATTGCTTCATTTGCCTGTAACAAAGCTTCCTGTAATAACTGCCCAGAAGGTTTAGAAGAATTCCATTGAGCACTCAAATACGCCTCTATTTGCCCAGTAGCAATGCGGCTTGCTTGCTCGCCCCCTGCATGACCACCCATGCCATCGGCGACAATGAAAAAACGCCCCTCTGGGTCTATGTAGTAAGCATCCTGATTATTAGAACGAATAAGTCCCGGATCGCTAACACCGGTAAAATTAAGTTTCATATACTTTTTACAACATTTATGACATACGATCGTAGCGGTCGAGGCGCATAAGTAGTCGAATCAGCAAGCCTGACACTGCGGCTGCAATTATAAACCCAATCGTCGCCAACCATACATATTTTTGTACCAATAATATTGTGGCGCTAAGCGTAAAACCAGCCACAATTACAGCGTAAGTCGTGCCTAGCTGAACATTGGTTTGCCGTCGCAGCAAGCGTTCTGTTTCTAAAGATCTGACACGCACGCGTATATCTCCCCGTTCTAGCTTTTCTAGTGTGTCTTCCAGCCTGCGTGGTAGTCCTAGTGCAGTACTGCTTACCTGAACTGCTTGACGGCTCAATTCATTGAGAAAGGTATTCCCCTCAGAACCATTCATATTGGTCATAAGCTGCATGGCATATGGTTTAGCAACTTCCATAAAGTTAAATTCTGGATCTAACCCTTTCCCTACACCTTCAAGTGTTGAGAAAGCTCGCATCACGAAAGTGAAGGTCGCTGGAAATCTAAATGGTTGATCATAGGCTATTTCATACAAATCGTCACTAATGGCAGCCACTGATTGGTTTTCAAACGGCTGATCCATAAAATGATCCAACATATACTGAACGGAACGCCGCACAGGTCCCATATCTTCTGTTGGTGCCAGTGCCCCCAAATCAACCAGAGACTTGACAACGCGATCGCCGTCTTTTGAAGCAATGCCAAACAGCGTTTCCATCAGTCCTTCACGCACGTTGGTCTTAATGCGCCCCATCATGCCAAAATCATAGAATATCAAAGCACCAGTCGGACTGACGGCAATATTGCCAGGATGAGGATCAGCATGGAAAAAGCCATTATTGAGTAGCTGATGCAGGTAAGCTTCGGCACCCTGACGGGCAATGACTTTGCGATCCAAACCTGCTGCTTCTATTGCTTCATATTGGCTAATCTTTATACCAGGAACATACTCCAGTGTCACCACCCGTGAAGAAGTGTAACGCCAGTACACACGCGGTACTTTCACCCATTCGTAGCTACGAAAATTGCGGCGAAAAGTATCAGCGTTGCGACCTTCATTGAGATAATCAATTTCTTCCCAAAGAATGCGACAACACTCCTCGTAAATGCCGATCCAATCTCGCCCCCGTCCCCATTTGGGATGGTTTTGGAAGTAGCGAGTAATACCCTTGAGAATTTGTAAATCAATTTCAAATAGCTTCTTGAGTCCGGGGCGTTGTACTTTGACAACAACTGCTTCCCCGGAATGCAGCACAGCTTTGTGTACTTGTCCCAAGCTAGCAGCAGCCAAGGGTATCGGTTCAAAACTTTGGTAGAGTTCGGGGATTTTCTTGCCTAGTTCTTGTTCAATAATTGTTTCTACCTGCTCATAGCTAAATGCGGGTACTTTATCTTGTAGCTTGGCAAGTTCTTCGACATATTCGCTGGGGAATATATCAGCACGGGTAGAGAACAGTTGCCCAACTTTGATAAAGGTTGGTCCTAAATCTAGCAGGGTAGTGCGAATCCATACTGCTTGAGCTTTACGTCGAGCAGCTTGCTTGGCTTCGGTAACTCCTCCTGGGTAACTCCAAGATTTGTTGTATCGCCAAAGCTTGAACATCAAAAGCAAGACAAATGACCAAATGTCTAAAAAGCGGCGTCTACGAGAGTAGTTTTCGCTATTCCAACGGTATGCCTTATCTGAATAACCTTTTTCCATATGCTTTGCGTACCGCTGGTTTTTGACCGAGTCAGTAGGAAGAAAAGACACTCTGATTCCAAAACTGTTTCTCTCTAATTTTCTAGTAGAAAGGTTGCAATGCAACGTCTCTACAGAGAATTACTGCTGCGATAGCGTTGTAATTCTGTTCGCAATGTGGCAATTTCTGCTCGCAAATCATCAATTGTGGCTTGCAAGTCAACTGACGCTGAACCGGGTTCTCCATAGCTTGTGGTTGGAGCAGCACCAGCAGCTTCGGCTGCACGATTTGCCCGCTCTATGACTTCGTCTGTAAACTGTCGCAGTTGCTCTCTAGTTTCAGCATCCCATTTGCCGAGTTCCGACAGAGCATCAGTCAAGGCGAATTCCAACTTCTCAGTAAGAACCTCAGCAGCTGCTCTACCAACGAAAAATGCTTGTAAAAGGGGGTCACTCATAAATTTTTGTTACGTTCATCTGCAAAAAATTATAACTTGCCTAGATGCTTTGCTGCTTATGCCTTAGTGCTTGGGTTGTGAGGAGATAGAAGTTTGGCTTTGATTTTTTCGCAATTCTTATTTTGTAGCCTAGATTACCAATACCCAACGTAGTTCATAGGCTTATTGCCAAAAGATAGAGAAATGCTAGAAGCTATGCAGTTATGTCCAGACGTTTGACTGATGCCCAAAGGTTTATAACAAAGTAATTCTGTACAAACAAACATTTTTTAGACTTTGATGAGTCGATTATTTTAAAAATAACGGTGAATTATGATTGCGATGGCGCGGAGCGATCGCCTGACAAATACAAGGAATCAATCGAGCGCGATCGCGCGGAGCAATTTCCTACGGCGATCACTTCATCCATTGTTGACTGCAAGATCATTTTGCCTAACAAGAACTGAATCAGGAGATAAGTGATTGGAGATCATCCAAGATACGATTGAGTAGACGAGTGCAACCAAACTAACAAAAGTCACAGAAGAAACAAGGCAGGAAATAGCAATAAGACTGGCAAGAGAACTAGTATCAAGAACAGTAATTGCGCCTATAAGACCTGGTCAAGGTTTTAAAACGTTTGGTGAATTCAAAAGAATCATGGGTGCTGCAGGTGCAGGGAAAGCATGGCATCATATTGTTGGGCAAACTACCTCAAACTTAGAAAGATTTGGTGCAGAGGCAATTCATAATACAGGTAATCTCGTTCGATTAGAACATGGGAAAGGGTCGATTCATCAAGAAATTACCAATTTATACAATTCTGTACAACCAGAGCTAACTGGATCTTGGGACATAACAGTCAGGCAATGGGTTAATACTCTATCCTATGAAGAACAACAGGACTTCGGAATTAGAGTCATTAAAGCTTTTGGAGGTACAGTGGAATGATTACCATAGACATACAATCAATTTTAAGCTCAATTCCAAACCAAGTTCTTTGGCAAGACATCGTACAGTTTGACAAACTAGATGAGCGTGTAGCAACAGCTAATGACTTTTGCCCCAATATTATTGGTGTCAATGAAGGCTGTATAGAATGGTGCCCCAATGATGAACCCCCAAGTTATTTAGAAACCCTAATTTGGTGGTGGGTTGTTCGTCCTGATTTGGGAGCTGCAATAGCTATTGAAGCACCTCAAGAATTGAAAGAAATTATTGGTCACTACATTCTACACAACTAACTCAGTAATTCTTGATAATATTGCTCGAATTCACTGGGTAAATATGTCGTCACCTGCAACTCTTGCTCACTCAACTTGTAAGCCTGAGTGATATTAATCCGGCTTAAGAAATCCAAATCGTGAGAAATGACCCAAAGCGCACCTTGGTACTCGTTGATACCTTCTACTATTTGGTCAACCGTTTCAATATCAAGGTTATTCGTCGGCTCATCGAGAATCAGCAGGTCGATTTGGGAAATACTAATCATGGCGATCGCCAACCTTGCCAATTCACCTCCACTCAACATTGATGTGCTTTTGTGTACATCATCGTATTTAAAAAGAAAGTGTCCCAACTGCTGCCGTAAAAGCTGATAATTTAAATTGGGATTGGCAGCTTGCATATTTTCCAGAATCGTTTGCTCTCGATTGACGAACTCATAAGTTTGATCCAGGTACACAGCTTGTATTGTGGGAGCAAGTAAAATTTCACCTGACTCCAAAATCGCTGTTGTAGTATCCCTGTGCAAAATTGCCTTTGCCAAACTAGATTTACCTGAACCATTAGCGCCAGCAATGGCTATTCTGTCACCAGAAGAGATATGAAGCTGGATGTTCTCAAGCAGCAGGTTCTGACCTACCCAAAGATTTGCACCCTGAATATCAATAAGATTTCGGCGTTTTTGGCTTGTTTGTTCGAGTTGAATACTCGTCGCCTTCATCGTTCTTACCTTCGTCTGTGCAACTTTTTGAGTAGCGTTTGCTACTGCTGCTTCATGTTTCTTTTTGGCAATCCCTGCGGACACCTGGGCTTTAGATTTAAGCAGTTCTGCTGCTTTTCTGTCTACACTACCCTTAAGAACCTTGGCGCGACCATTTCTGCTAGATTGTGCTGCTCGTTGCTGTTCCTGTAATGCGGTAGTTTTAGCACGTTTGAGTTCTTTTCTCGCAACTTCGTGCGATCGCAATCTCGCCTCTAACTCTATTTCTTTTTGCTCTCGGTACAAAGAAAAATTTTCTCCATAAACTTTCACACCTTCTGGTGTCAGTTCCCAAGTTATATCAGTAACTTGGTCTAGAAAAAATGGCTTGTGAGAAACAATGACAAACGCTCCCTCAAAGTCGTTAAGAAAAGACCTCAAACTTTCTAGCGCCATCAAGTCCATATGATTTGTTGGCTCATCCAGCAGTAACAGCTGAGGTTCAAAAGATAAACCGATCGCCAGGAATAACTTTGTGAGTTCCCCACCACTTAAATTGAAAAGCGGTAAGGATAAGTCAAGCGTAGTGCTGAATTGCGCCTGCAAAATTTCCTCAATTTTCCACCATTCCTCAGAAACAGAACTCAAAAAATCCAGTACTGTACCTGCTTTCATGTTCTGTTTGATGGTACTGATTTGAGGCAAATAGTAAACGGTTCCATTCCGTGTCACAGAACCTGTGGTGGGGCTAAGTTGACCTGCAAGAATCTTTAACAGAGTAGATTTACCAACACCATTGGAACCGACTAAGGCAATACGTGAGCGATCGCCCTGTGCAATGTTTACCTGAACATTTTTAAATAAAGTCCTCGTAGTGCTGAGTTGATAAGCTAAATTCTCAGCTAACAATATTGATTTTTTCTGCATAATTTTCAAACCTCAATGTAGCTCTACTGTGCCTAGCTGTTTACTTCTAGACTTCTAGCTAGTTGCGGTTATCTGTTTGGGCATTAGATAAAGACGTAAATATATCCCCGTCCTCGCCTGTGCAAATTTCCGCATCTAACGTTCACACGACAGCTGCTTGTAGATATAAGTTGTTCAAAAGTTTTTTAACTAAGCTGCTTTTAAGCAAACGGACTTGTTGGTTGTGATTTTCTTCAATTCACATCCGCCGCCTTCTGTGCAACGGTTCTTTGCGACTACTTCATGTCAGTTATTTCGTTTGAAGCGTGTTGAGGTTTGATACTAGCTACATCATAGTAGCAATGCATTCCGGAAAGCTGCTTAAAAATGACAAAGATTTTGTGAAGTTCCCAGAATTTGTTAAAAAAATTGCACAGAGAAAAATGGTTATGCTTATCATTAATGTTTGTTTAGTCAGTAGTTATACACAGAAACTATGTCAACAACAGTCAACCCTAATCCTAATGCCCTATTCAAAGATGCGGCGACCACAATAGATTTCAATAATGATGGGAAGGCTGATATCTTCTGGCGCAATAACAACGGTGAGAACGGTATTTGGTTAATGAGTGGTACCAAACCAAACTACTATAGCTCTGCGGAATTTGTGGAAACCTTTGCCACAGGCTGGAATTATACTATTGGTGATTTCAACAAGGATGGCAAGACCGATCTGTTCTGGCGCAATGAGGACACAGGACAGAGCGCCATTTGGCTAATGAATGGCACTAACATTAGTAGTAACGTTGTTCTGCCACAAACTCTTCCCAAAGATTGGAAGGCGAGCATTGCTGATGTGAATGGCGATGGTAACAGCGATATCTTCTGGCGCAATGAGTCAACAGGAGAGAATCGCGTTTGGTTTGTCGATGGTACCAACGTCACCGGTCAAGCAAATCTATCGCCTCTTGCGAAAGAATGGGAGAATCAGATTGCTGATTTCAATAAGGATGGCAAGGCTGATATCTTCTGGAACAATCCTTCAACAGGAGAAAATAGTGTTTGGTTGAACAATGGTAATGGCTTCGCCAATCCAGTTTCTTTGCCGTCCCTTACTGGTACAGGTTGGGAATATAGCATTGCCGATTTCAATGGTGATGGCAAGACCGATGTCTTGTCGCGCAATGATGACACAGGAAATACTAACATTTGGTTGATGGATGGTACCACCATAACGAATCAGAATCAAACCTCTCTACCCAGCAATGTTCCTGCAGACTGGGACGCTAATACCGGTGATTTTAATAATGATGGCAAGAGCGATATCTTCTGGCGCAATTCTGTAACAGGAGATAATGCTATTTGGTTGATGAATGGTACCACCTACACCGCTGCGGAGTTTCTACCCAATGTTCCCGAAGCCTGGACTGCTGGCGTTGCTGACTTCAATGGTGATGGCAAGAGCGATATCTTCTGGCGCAATGATGACACAGGAGAGAACGCCGTTTGGTTAATGAATGGCACAACATACAGCGATGCGGCTTTTCTGGCAACCGTTCCCACATCGTGGTCTCCTGCATAGGATTAAATTATTACGAGTGACTTCACCGAGGATAATGTTTAGCCAAAAACTTCTTAGCCTGCGTTTTGTTGCAAATTATCCTATCCAACGTAGCAGCAAGTAAATCATTTCGCATCTACCGATAGCATCTACCGATAGCATCTACCGATACTACAGTTTTGGTCTATAGCTGAGGTTTGTTCTAAGTTCATAAGCTAAATTCTCAGCTAAAAGTATTGATTTTTTAAGCATTTTCAAACTTGAAAAAGGCTCAAATGGCCTGACTTGCTGAAGGCGTACAATCACGGATAGAAGTCACGCTAGTGGGTGCAACTTGTCACAAGTTTTCGGCTGAAGCCTGGAAATAGCGCGATTTGCAACTGGATGAAGTATAGCCAGTGAAATTTAACAACAGGTTTGCATCTTGCCACTGTACCTTACTTAGTACTGCATTTCATAAATTCGTATCGCAATAACAGCTTGTCGTTGCGTTGCCTACCCTACGGAAGCCGCACAGTCACAAAGCGTCCCGTAAGGGATAGGCATCTACGCACCTAGCGCAACTACAAATCATAACGCTACGAACTTATGCAATCTTGTACTTAGGGACTTCCAATTAAAAAAATCTCCAATTTGTAGTACTCTCCAAAACAATGGTGGGTTACGGCGCAATGCAAGTCCTGTATGTAAAACCTCAACTGTCGTGCGCCGTAACCCACCCTACATAATAGATAATTTCTTTTTTGGTACTCCCTCATATCACAATACAGTTCAAATAAGACCAAAACACCTGTAGAGACCTTGCATACAACGTCTCTACAGGTGTGTCGATACGTACTCGCTTTTGTTATCACCAACAATCATTAACTCAACCGTATTGGGTTATATCGAGTTGCCTTTAAAGATATCAATTGTTGAAGGGACAAAGAAGACAAGGGGGGCAGGGAGGATAAGGCGTAAATTTTGAATCCGTGAATTCCGATAAAACGGTATTAGGAGTTATTTGCATATCCGTAAAAACCGATATAACAGAGACGAAAATGTGGGTTAGGATCGATTTTTTCGTTACTAGTTATACACAAAAACTATGTCAACAACCGTCAACCCTAATCCCAATTCGCTTATCAAAGATGCAGCGACCATAATCGACTTTAATAACGATGGCCAGACTGATATCTTCTGGCGCAATGATGACACAGGTGAGAACGGTATTTGGTTGATGAGTGGTACCAAACCAAACTACTATACGTCTGCGGAATTTGTGCAACCACCTGTTCCCATAGCCTGGGATTACACTATTGGCGATTTCAACAATGATGCCAAAACCGATCTGTTCTGGCGCAATTCTGACACAGGAGAGAACGCTGTTTGGCTAATGGATGGCACTACCTATAGTGCTGCAGCTTTTTTGCCAAGTCTTTCCGGCAAAACTTGGGATTACAGTACTGGCGATTTCAATAGCGATGGTAGCAGCGATATCTTCTTACACAATTTTGACACAGGAGAGAATAAGCTTTGGTTGACGGTCAATGGCACCAACATAATCGAGCAACCCTCTGTACCAAGGCTTGACAAAGAATGGGAGTATAGCATTGCTGATTTCAATGGCGATCGCACGGCTGATATCTTCTGGCGCAATGAGTTAACAGGAGAGAATAAGATTTGGTTGAACAATGGTGCTAACTTTAATGAAAGTCCTTTAACATCCGTTCCTGTCCCAGGTTGGAAGTATCAGATTGCCGATTTCAATGGTGATGGCAAAACCGATATCTTCTGGCGCAATGAAAACACAGAACAGAATGGTATTTGGTTGATGGATGGTAACAACTATACTGCTGCGGCTTTTCTGCCCACCAATGTTCCCGCAGCTTGGAAAGCTAATATCGGTGATTTTAATGGTGATGGCAAGACCGATATCTTGTGGCGTAATTCCGTAACAGGACAAAATGCCATTTGGTTGATAGATGGCATCAAGTATACCGCTGCGGAGTTTCTACCCAATGTTCCCCTAGCCTGGAATGCTAGCATTACCGACTTTAATGGCGATGGCAAGAGCGATATCTTCTGGCGCAATTCCCAAACAGGACAAGATGCCGTTTGGTTGATGAATGGCACGACATACACTGCTGCGGATTTTCTGGCGACTGTTCCTACCTCATGGTCTCATGTATAAAATTGCATCGTGACTTCATCGAGGATAATGTTGAGCCAAAAACTCCTCAGCCTGCGTTTTGTTGCAAATCACCTTATCCAAAGTTGCAGCAAGTAAATCATCTAGCATCTGTCGATACTGCGGTCCTGGTTTGTAGCCAATTTGTTGCAGATCATTGCCATTTAAAATAGGCTGCACGTTACGCCAGATAGTCAAATATTGCCAAATCTTGCGCCTGATGACTCCTGGACTTTGCACGGCAATTAAAATCAGCATTGGCACATCGTATTGCCGCAGCAACTGCACCACCTGACTGGGACGAATTTTCTCCTCAAACGCTACACCTCCTCCCCTCTGTGCTTCTACAAAGGGCGTGGAGGTCATTTTGTTGACTATATATTGTACTTGTGCTATATTATCTAGCCTAGCAATGCTATCGTCCGGCAATTGCAAATTTCTTGCCACACGCGCTCGGTATTCTGGTGCTAAGTGGGCTATTAAAGCTTCCAAGCGCATTTGCCAGTGGATGAGGGTTTGCTGGGAGTCAAACCGCCGCAAACAGCGCTCTAACAAACGTAATTGCCGTAAAAGTTCCTCATCTAGCTTGAGAGTGGGATGGATACACTGTAACGCCCCTAAGTCAGCAAGTAACTGCAAAGCAGGCTTCCAATAGGCAGCTTCCAGGATATGTTTCAATTCTGCTTTCAGTCGAGTTTGCAGTGCGGGAGTTCTGCTATTTTCTCGGGTAGTGCGATCGTAAACGCCGCTGTTGATCGCATAGCGGATATACTCTTCTGTTTGAGCCTCTAACTGAAATCCCAGTCGCATAGCAAAGCGTACGCCGCGATAGATGCGGGTGGGATCTTCGATAAAACTGTTAGCGTGTAACACTCGAATTTGTTTTGCCTGTAAATCCACCAACCCACCAAAAAAGTCGAGTAATTCACCAGCACGGGGAGGCGTCAGCCGCAGTGCCATTGCGTTGATGGTAAAATCTCGGCGATACAGGTCTTGACGAATCGAACTCGCTTCAACTTCAGGATTTGCCGCTGGATAAGGATAGAATTCTGTTCTGGCAGTCGCAATATCAACCCACAAAGAATCTAATTCTGGATCTTTGTGCCACAGCAAAGCCGCAGTTTGAAAAGCGCCATGAATTTCTAGACGTGCACTTGAGTAAATTTGCTGTAGTGCCTTTGCTAATTCGACACCTGCACCCACATCAGCAGATTTGTGAAAGCCATCAACGACTAAGTCAATATCTTTGATCAGCAAAGTGCCTGTTGCTTCTTCAGCGAGTAGCAAATCGCGTACTGCTCCCCCAACAAGGTAAAGATGCCAACCGCGTTTTTCTGCTTCTAGTGATGCTTTAGTCAACAATTGCCACAACTGGGGCGCAAGCCGCGAATGTAACTCACCTAGGGTAGGAGATTTAATATTTTTTTCTCCCCCTCCCGCCTCTCTCCCTTTCCCCCTCTCCTCTTTCTGATGTAATTCGCGCAAAACATCAGTACGGGTAACAAATCCTACTAAATGCCCATGTTCTAATACTGGTAGGCGTCCGATATCGTATGTCACCATTAGCGACTCGATTTCTGGCAATGTGGTATCTGGGGTAATTGTCCTCATATTGACTGTCATGTAGCCCTTGACAGGAGCATGACTAAAGCCGTGATGCAGGGCAATATCTAAATCCCTTCGCGAAATAATACCTACTAGTTTCCCTTCGGCATCAACGACACATAAACCCGAGTGTCCGTAGCGCAACAAAGTGCGCTGTGCTTCGGCAATTGTGGTTTCTGGACGAATGGTGCGCACAGGAGAAGACATCAAGTCTCTGGCGGTAGGCGGGTGGGGAATTGTCGCTTTTATTCCCTCAAGAAGTTGGTTTAATATTTCCTCAGCGTTTACCCCTCGCAAATTCAGCGCAGCTGCTTGGGAATGTCCACCCCCGCCCAGGGGTTGGAATAATTCGTTAAGATTGATGCTTTGAATTTGCGCTCTGCCGATCACGATTAAGCGTGATTCACCTTCGGAGAGAGGATATTCATTCAAAAGCAGTAAGGCATCTATTTCTGTTAACTCTACCAACTGCGAGGCGAGACTCGATAACCCTGGCACAAAATTATCTGTTTTCAGAGTCACCCAAGCAATTTTATATCCCCCAACGCATATGGTTTGTAGTTTTTCCAGCGCTAGCTTTAAGAGTTGTTGCAACTGGGGAGACAAACCAGGATCAACGTACTGACTCACAACTGACAAACTTGCCCCTTGTTGCATCAACCAAGCCAAGGCTAAGGCATCTTGTGGTGTGGCATAGTCAAATGTCAGAGAACCAGTATCCACATGGATACCCAAAGCCATCACGGTTGCTTCTGCACTTGTGAGGGAAATTTGTTGTTTTTGCAATTGCTCGACAACCAGAGTTGTTGTGGCTCCAACCGGGGAAATGTGTACTTTTGTAGCGGGAATATCCCCAAGTTGTTCTTGGTGATGGTCATAAATGATAATTTCCTTAATATGGGGTAAATCTAACCATTCGGCTGCCTTACCTAGGCGATCGCGCTGTTGCGTATCCACCACAATTAAAGAACGAATTTCCTTGGGATTGACCGAACGCCGTTCAATCAACTGATACTCATCCCGATGCAGCGCCAAAAAATCTCTTACAGGTGGATGAGAACCACCGCTTAGGACAATCTTACTTCCAGGTAACAGGCGTGATAGCCCTACCGCTGCTCCTAACGAGTCAAAATCAGCCGTTGTATGGCACAGAATTAAGTCCATTGTTCAGTGTTGAGCAAAACTCATAATTGAGAACTTAGAACTCACAATATTTCTCTAAATAGGTTTAGTTAATGTGTATTCTAATGTAATACCCAGTTCCACAAGAACCATTCTGGATTCTAAGTTCTGAGTTCTGAGTTCTTCTTGATCTATGACTAAAGTGTGTCAATTTTCTGCTAGCTTAACAAATAAGGAAAAACTGTCAGTGTTGGTCTGTACAATATTCTATCTTTAGTAACTCGTTTGCTGTTTTGGGAGAAGGGAAGATGACAATTGTATTCCAAGTTGCTTTATTAGCTTTAGTTGCCCTGTCTTTTGTCCTAGTGGTTGGCGTTCCTGTTGCGTATGCTACTCCACAAAACTGGAATGAATCTAAAAGGCTACTGTGGATTGGTTCAGGAGCTTGGATTGGTTTAGTGTTTTTAGTCGGTGCATTAAGCTTTTTCGTAGTCTAAACGACTACTTTTTTGATAGCGCTGGCAAATACCATAGAAACTCACGAGCACCAAAGACGCGGCGACACGCAGGTTTAGGGATATTTTCCTTGTCTACGTCGCCGCGTTTTCCTAAGCTTTCATGTTTGTTTGCTCTCCTGCTTCTATACTTTTTGCAGAACAAATGTATATTGGCAAGAAGTATAGATGATTTAGAGGCAGTTATGGCAGTTTTCGAGGGAACTTTTACTCAGACAGAACCTTTGCGGTTTGCAGTGGTTATTGGTCGATTCAATGACCTCGTCACCACCAAGCTGCTGGAGGGGTGTCAAGATTGCTTGAAACGCCACGGTGTTGATGTCAATCCTCACGGCTCTCAAGTAGACTATGTTTGGGTACCAGGCAGTTTTGAAGTTCCAGTTGTGGCTCGCCAAGTAGCGCTTTCTGGTCGTTATGATGCGGTCATTTGTCTGGGAGCCGTTATCCGAGGGCAAACGCCTCATTTTGATTATGTCTCTTCTGAGGTCGCCAAGGGCGTTGCTGCTGCTGCTTTTCAAACAGGTGTACCTGTGATTTTCGGCATTTTGACAACAGATACCATGCAGCAAGCTTTAGAACGAGCAGGCATTAAAAGCAATCTTGGCTGGGAGTACGCCATGAGTGCTTTGGAAATGGCTAGCCTCATGCGGCAATTGCGTTCTAACCTCCAAGAACCTTTTTCTGGAAATTCTCTTTCGCCAGCATCGCTCAAAAGTGCCAGCATAGGAGAATTGCCAGCAGAATAGTTTATTGTCATGAGTCCTTTGTTCGATAACTTATGACAAAGGACTCACGGCAATAAACAAAAAAGGTGTTGACAAACCATGAATTATCTGAGATATTAAATAAAAGTTGAGTATTGCGGGTATAGCTCAGTGGTAGAGCGTCACCTTGCCAAGGTGAATGTCGCGCGTTCGAATCGCGTTACCCGCTTGTGAAAGATAAAAAAAAATGATGAAATATTTTGTAAAGAAGTGACGTTATTAGCCTCACGAAATTACAAAAATAGGAATTCATCATTCATAATAATATTTAAGTGTAGCTAACGAGTTTTTTGTAAGATGCACTACAGTTAATTCAGGGTGACGAAAGTAAAGAATGAAGTAGAAAGGCTAAGAATCAAAAGTTTTCTGATTTGAGAGTACATACTTCAAACTTAAAATGACACAATAAATTTCAAAACCTTAGAGTGCCAAACTTGTTTTGCCACTGAATTTAGAAAAAATATGTCCAAGGGCAATGAGCAACCCAAACTGACTAATGTTATAACGGAAGGTCATGGGAGGGTAGCCAGCCTGAAAGACATAGATGAAAGGATGCTATCCTCACTAACTTAGGACAAACACGCTCAAGTTAAAAGTTCGCTTGTGCAACCTCAAAAAGCAGACAAAATTGACTTCAATAGCGAATACCCGTGTCCCTGTCGTCGTCGGGGGCGGTTAATTCCGATTACACTGACAGAAGCATTTGGTTGCGATCGCTGTCAGCAAATCTTCGTGGTGGAAGATAATGGTTACGTACTGGAGCAGCTTTCCACCACCTATCCCTACAAGCGAGCTTGGCGCTGGACAGGGAGTATTTGGCAAGTTGTCCATCCTCGGTTAGGAGAAAGCTATTTGCCCGTAGCGCTTGGCATTATTTTCGTGCTAGTGATTATATGGTTACCATTGGCACTACGATTGGCAAATGGATATAGCATTATTGCTTGGGCAATGGTAGCTGTGCTGTTGGCAATTCTGCCAGCACTCATGGTCTGGCTTACCTACCGACGATAACGATGCGGACAGTGGATGCTTTTGATGAAAACCCAGAACCAATTGCCAGCGCAAGACGCGCTCATCACGCTGCGCTCAAGTTGGGAACCACAAAAGGAGCAGACAGAAGTCGCGCCGTGTTGGCAATGGCAGAGGCGATAACACGGTCATTTGACGACATTCTAGAAGCAAATACCTTGGATCTAGAAGCAAGTCGGGAAATGGCAGTGCCAGATTTAATTCTGGATTGGCTGAAGCTGACTCCAAAACGGCTGGAGATGGCAGTAGACATTTTGCAACGGCTGGGGGAATTATCAGATCCACTGCGGCGAGTCAGACACGGTGACTATCAACTAGATGACTCTCAGACTTATACGCAGTTAATGCCTTTGGGTGTGATTGCGTTTATTTATGAGGCGTTTCCAGAGTTGGGAGCGATCGCAGCAGGGTTATGTATCAAAACCGGCAACAGTCTGATCCTTAAAGGGAGTACTGAAGCCAGTCATTCTAACGCGGCGATCGCTAACGCACTCCTGAGTGCAGTGACTGAAGTGGGTTTACCAGCAGGTTGTTTACAGCTGATAACAGAAGAACATGGAACTTCGATTCGGGACATAGTGACGCAAGACCAATGCTTGAATTTAGTCATTCCCTACGGACGTTCAAGCTTGATACAGCAGGTCGTGCGCCACTCCACTTCGCCAGTTCTAAAATCAGCTATAGGCAACTGTTACCTTTACTGGTCGCCAAATGGTAGTTTAGAAATGGTGCGCTGGCTGATTATAGATAGCCATCAAAGCGAACCAGATCCGGTGAACGCAATTGAAAAAGTCCTGATCCACCGACAAGCCTTGCCATCATCCTTAACGACATTGTGGAATAGCTTAAAGGAAAAAGGCTTTGAAATTAAGGGAGATACCGAACTGGTAGAAGCCTTTCCTCAGTTACAGTTGGTTAAGGATGGAGAGTGGCAAAGCGCTTATTTAACCAAGACAGTCGCTTTTAAATTGGTAGATAGTCTAGAGGATGCGATTTCCTGGATTAATCGGTATAGCAGTGGTCATGCCGACTGCATTGTCACCGAATCTTACCAAGAAAGTCGGCAGTTTGCCTTAGGAGTGAACAGCGCCTCTAGCTACATCAACGCTTCCCCGCGTTTTTCCCGCAACCCGTCACGAGGAGAGTCAGTATTTCTAGGCATGTCTAATCAAAAAGGTCATAGACGCGGATTGATTAGCCTAGAAAGCCTGACGACTGTCAAGCATATTGTGCAGGGAAATGGGCGGTTTTAAAAGTACGAGTTGTACAAACGCCTTTATTTAGCAAGTCTGTACGAGAGTGAGGAGTTTTGAATTTTCATTAACTCCTCACTCTTAATTTTTTATTCGTATTTAGCTAATTTCTTCAGGGATGTGTAGTAAACCTTGCCTCCGGTATCTGGTACAAAATGGCAGTTCTTGCAAGAACGCCATAATGACGTCAAAATTGGTTCATCAGATTTGTGGAAATACTCACCCATAATCGGTTTAATCGCCTCAGTTGCCTTCTTCAAATTGTAGTGAGGGATGTTGAGAAATATATGGTGAGCTACATGAGTACCGATATCATGATGGATGTGATTGATAAAACCGTAATCGCGGTCAATGCTAGAAATAGCACCTTTCAAGAAAGTCCAATCTTCCCCACGATACCAGGGGATATCTGGCTCAGTGTGGTGCAAAAACGTTACCAAGTCTAGCCAAATGACAAATACAAGATAGGGTCCAACGTAGTATTTCAACAACCACATCCAACCCCATTGATAGGTAAGGAAACCCAGGAAAGCTACCATTAAAGTCCAGAGTGTCGTGCTGGTGATGATATCCCATTTTTCAGAGGGTTTGAAAAGTCGGCTGCTAGGTAAAAAGTGAGAACCTCGTTTATTAGGAGAACCCGTAAACAAATACAGCGGATAAGCCAATAAAAACAAGTAATTTCGACCTATATTATGCACCCAATTCACGCCTTTGTACTCTGACTCAGTTGCTGGATACCAGCTTTCATCATTATCGAGGCTACCAGTATTTTTGTGGTGGGTTCTATGGCTAATTCGCCAACCGTGGTAAGGAACAAGTATTGGTGTGTGGGAAAGATGTCCAATCAAATCATTAAGCCATTTCTTCTTAGAAAAAGATTGGTGTCCGCAGTCATGTCCAACGACAAACAAAGCCCAAAACATCGTTCCTTGCGTGACCCAGAAAATTGGCCAGAAAAACCAAGAATCTAGGTAATGAGCAACTGCATAAAGCAGACCGATAATCAGGATGTCACGAAAAAAATAGAACAGTGATTTCCCGACTTTGGGCTGAAAACATTCAGATGGAATTGCAGCTTTTAAATCTTGAAGAGTGAAGGGCAGCTTGGTTTTATCCTCAAATGATTCAAAACGATGAGGATTGTTTGATTTGATTGTATTTGATTGCACTTGATTCTGTGATTGGAATATGAAACGGGTGTTAAGTTTTTTAGGCAATGTAATGTAACCTCTGCAATGCCTAAATCTTTGCAGAAGGCTAGTATGTGGCAATTTCCTTAAGTTGTTCGGCGTCCAAATTGCACGTTTTTTGTTAACGGTGACTAGGGACTCGGGAACAGTCTGCAAAAGTCCCCAATCCCTAATCCACAGACACGAGAAAAAACGCGCTCTAGTACACAAGACAGGGAAATAAAGCTACCCTTCGGGTATGCGCAAAGCGCACGCAATCATGCGTTCACGTAGTGTGCGCTTGCGCTTACAGCAGTCGCCTGCGGAGGGAAACCCTACCAAGAGCGCTGCTTCACCATTCACTCATCAGCACAAACTTTGTGATGTAAGCATTTTGAATGCGTGAATTTTGAATGCGTGAATTCCGCGCCTGCGGTACTAGTGACTTGATGAGCATAAGTTGCGCTCATGGTGAAGCTTTAAGGAAGCAGTATTTATCGCCCTGCGTAATACTCTTTAAAAGACTGATAGCTACTATCGGTTGTGTACAGGTGACACTGATCTGTAATTCGCTTGATTAAAGACCAAGAAAACCGACATTCATCATGCAGATACGCTCCCCAATTTTCTTTGATACTGCCATAAGCCATCCGCAAATTATAAGAAGGAATGGCAGTCGAAATGTGATGGGGAACGTGGACATTGATATCGTGGCAAAAGATTTCTACCCAACGGGGGTAGTCGCAATGAACCGTGCCATATAGCTGGGCTAGAGCCTGGTTCCACTTCGATTCTGCCACAAAAGGAACGTCTGGAGCAGTATGGTGAACCAAGGTAAAGGTACTCATCCAAAAATGGTAAACCAGCCACGGAAGTAGCCAAAATTTCACAAATCCCCAAATCCCCGTTGTGGCGATGAGAATTGGGAAAGCGATCGCGGCAAATAGAACAACCACAGCTACAGAAAACTTCACGCTGGATTGGTCTTTTTCTCGGAACCTAGACCAATCAAAGTGCAAAATTCCACAATGAACGATTGAGCCTATCCACCACAATTTATAGCGCAGAAATAGCTCGAAGCCCCACTGCGGGATTTTTCCACAATTTTCAAAAACTTCTATGGTGATTGGGTGCCAAGCGTTGTCCTCATGCAGCTTATTCGTGTGAGTGTGGTGATAATTGTGCTGAATGCGCCAACTGTGGAACGGATAAACCAACGGCATCATCATCAAATGCCCCACCAAATCGTTTACCCAGCGACGCTTGGCAAATGAACGATGAGCGCAATCATGCCCGATGACAAAAAAACCGGTCAAAGCAGTGCCAGTAAAAATCCATGCCAAGGGTAGGAGAAACCAAGGAGCAATGGTGAGGCTGAAGTAGCCCAAGCCAACCATCAAGACACTGAGTAGCACTTTTGTCCAAGCTTTGCGGCGATCCTGCTCAAAACATTCTTTTGGCAGGCTTTTGATAATATCTTTTAGCTTAAAGTCCGAGTTGCCAAAGTCATAACCTGACTTCTGGCTGTTGATTGTTGATGTAGTCATGAATACCTGAAAAGACAACAAACCTCACTACCAAATCACTAAACTAAGTGGCTGTCGCAAAGTTTTGTAACATTCGCGCTTTGGATTATAGCAATCTAATGCACCTCAGCGCACCCGCAATAAACCCCCGCCGATGCTTAAGCAGTAGTCCAGAAGCTGCGGGGGAGAGTAAGCAATTCAAAATACCCTTTGGGAAGCTGCCCACCGGGCTTTTACATTGAAAATTGGATAAGATAAGGATTGCTAACTACTGACCGCTTACTACTTTTCTGGTGCCAGCTTCACATTCGTAGCCAGACCGAGTACTTGTAGCAATTGAATGGTCATCCAAGTGAGGTCGAATTCCCACCATTTTAACCCGTGACGAGCCGAGTACTGAAAGGCATGGTGATTATTATGCCACCCTTCACCATAAGTAAGTAACGCCACCCACCAGCAGTTTGTAGAGCGATCGCTTGATTCATAAGTTCGATAACCGAATTTATGAGTAGCACTGTTGACAAACCAAGTGCAATGCCACACAAAGATCAGGCGAACAAAAATCCCCCATACTACAAAAGACCAGCCACCCAGCAACAACAGTACTACACCCAGGGCGACCTGGATGAAAACCATATTCTTCTGTAAAAACTGATAAACTGGGTCGTCGGCAATGTCTTTAGTAAAGCGAGGAACTTCCGCGAAAGCAGGTGAATGATGAAGCATCCAACCCATGTGACTCCACCAAAAGCCCTGGTTGGAATCATGGGGGTCTAACTCTTGATCAGAATGCAAATGGTGTATCCGGTGCATTCCTATCCAATCGATTGGTCCTCCTTGGCAGGCGAGTGTCCCGCAAAAAACGAGAAAATACTCTAGCCACTTGGGAGTTTGAAAACTGCGGTGGGTGACAAGGCGGTGAAAACCTAGGGTAATACCCAAGCCACCAGTTACCCAGTAAAGCAACAAACACACGCCGACTGCTTTCCAGCTAAAGAACGCTGGAAACAAAGCCAACAAAGCTCCGATGTGCAAAGGAACGAAAAATGCGATGTGAAACCAATTAAATTGGGGTTTTGTTGATGTAGCAATTGTCATGCAGTAACCTGAATAGGAATTGTTCAGACTAATCTGCGCGATTTAAAAATCCGCAAATCTTAAGTTTTTGTGAAAGAGGAACTAATGGACAGCTTGGAGCAGATGCATGAAGCAGAACAGGCACTGTTACAGATTTTTTCTGGAATTGACGCTCAGGTCAAGCAAAATGTTCAACGAGTGTTAAATGCCTTTCGCCATCAAAGAGTCGGCGCACACCATTTTACAGGTGTTACAGGATACGGACACGACGACTTAGGGCGAGAAACTTTAGATAAACTTTTTGCGGAGGTGGTGGGCGCTGAGGCGGCGACTGTACGAGTACAGTTTGTTTCCGGAACCCACGCGATCGCTTGTGCTCTATTTGGTGTTCTCCGTCCTGGTGATGAAATGCTAGCGGTGGTAGGCGCACCGTACGATACCCTTGAAGAAGTTATTGGATTACGAGGTCAAAATCAAGGCTCACTAAATGAGTTTGACATTCATTACCGACAATTAGATCTTACTCCAGAAGGAACCATAAATTGGCAAGCTTTAAGCCATGCGGTGGAGGAAAAAACTCGTTTAGTACTCATTCAGCGTTCCTGTGGCTATTTTTGGCGTCCTAGCCTATCTATAGCGGAAATTGAAAAAATTATCCACTTAGTCAAACAGCAAAATCCCAACACTATCTGCTTTGTCGATAACTGCTACGGCGAATTCATTGAAACCCAAGAACCCACCCACGTTGGCGCTGATTTAATCGCTGGATCTTTGATTAAAAACCCTGGTGGTACCATTGTCACTGCTGGTGGTTATGTCGCCGGTCGCGCTGACTTGGTAGAAGCCGCTGCTTGTCGCCTCACCGCGCCTGGGATTGGCAGTTATGGCGGTGCGACTTTTGACCAAAACCGCCTGCTGTTCCAAGGGCTGTTTCTCGCGCCGCAAATGGTAGGAGAAGCGATGAAGGGGACTCACCTTACTGGTTATGTATTTGACAAACTTGGTTATCCAGTCAATCCAGCACCGTTGCTTCCACGTCGGGATGTCATTCAAGCAATTAAACTCGGTTCTGCTCAAAAACTCATTGCCTTTTGTCGGGCAATTCAACAGCATTCACCCATCGGTTCGTACCTCGACCCCATTCCAGATGAAATGCCAGGTTATGAAAGTAAAGTCGTGATGGCTGGCGGGACTTTTATTGAGGGGAGTACCTCCGAATTTTCCGCCGATGGTCCCTTGCGCGAACCTTACATCGTTTATTGCCAAGGTGGAACCCATTGGACTCATGTAGCGATCGCCTTGGAAGCAGCAATAGAAGCTGTGGGACCAGCCTAGCCGCTTTGCTTCAATTTACGCATTCAAGATTCAAAATTCAAAATTATGTTTTTTGAATTTTTAATTTTGAATACCCCCAAACGGGGGTTGGCGTTCCATAGCATCTTTTGTGGTTTTGTAAGCCTCCATAAAAGTTCGGAAAGATTCTTGAGAGATTTCTTCTAAAATTAGTTTTTCGGCGACTTCTTTGAGAATTTTATCTATCTTTTGTTGAAGTAAATCCTTGTTTTGTTTTGTATCACGCAGTAGTTCAACGATCACCTTAATGTATCTTGCAGAAAGTTCTCTTTGCTTGTGTTCTATTTGTTGCTGATCAAGTTGTCCTTCACGCTCAATCGCTTCCCAAGTCGTTTTGACAGTTATGGATACAAATCGTAATAACGGCATTCCAGAATTTTTGTCAAACTTTTGGCAAAACACCGTATGTTCCCTATGGTAGAAGCGGTAGAGCCAGCATAAGATGATTTCGCGCAAAGACGCGAAGGCGCAAAGAGATCGGTTTAGATGACTGAGAATGAAATTTCAAAAGAGATTGTTGATGCTGCGTACAAGATTCACACAAAGCTTGGACCGGGGTTGTTTGAATCTGTGTACGAGGCGGTTCTGGCTTATGAGTTGGCGAGGCGGGGGCTTTTGGTAGTAAGGCAGCAGTCTATTCCGGTAGTTTATGAAGGTGTATCCTTGGAGGAAGGCTTTCGAGCAGACCTGATCGTTGAGAACAAAGTGATTATTGAAATTAAGTCCTTGGAAGCAGTTCATCCGGTACACAAAAAGCAACTGCTAACCTATCTTCGCCTTGCTAATAAGCGACTTGGCTTGCTAATTAACTTTGGAGAAGCACTGATTAAGGATGGTATCACACGACTCGTAAATGGACTGTAAGAATAATTTCGCGCAAAGACGCAGAGGCGCAAAGCAATTCTTAGCGTCTTTGCGACGCCAGTCGCCTGGCTGTCGGGAAACCAACGCCAGTCACCTACGGCGGGAGACCCGCCTGCATGGCTAGCGCTCCTCCTGCAGCGCTGGCTCGTCTTTGCGCGAAACATTAAGCCTTATTCCAAGGTCCCCAGATAGCAAAAGTGATGCCGGGGGTTTGGATGTTCACGAACAAAGTTTGACCATCTGGAGAGAAGCACGCACCAGCGAACTCTCTGTCGTTAATGGCGTTACGAGCAAATTTGTAGAGTTCCCCTTTAGGAGTCACCCCGACAACAAACTGATCGTCATCACCATCTTCACAAAGGATCAGGTCGCCAAAAGGAGCCACGACGATGTTATCAGGCATATCTAATATGCTTTTATCGTTTGGCTCGACAAACAGTTCGATGGTGCCACCTTCTTTGGCAGTTCTGCCAGGAATGTAACGCCAAACCTGACCACCACTATTAGCGCCGCCACTTGTAGCACAGAAGTAAAATTCTCCATTGCCATACCATATTCCCTCGCCGCGAGCAAATTGTGCGGCTCCCTTTGCAAAACCTTCTTTGCGCACGGTGTCTTCATAAGGATCGTAATCTTCAATACGAACCCACTCAGCCTCGAATGATTTACGTACAGGGAAATTGGTTTTGGTATTTACTTTAGGCATATCCTTAATTTTTAGAGCCTCAAGGATACCACCTGCCTGTAAGTTACCTGGTTGATTGGGGATGAAGCGATAGAAGAGGCTATCTCCTTGGTCTTCTGTTTCATAGACAATTCCTGTTCTGGGGTCTATGGCGACAGCTTCGTGGTTAAACCGACCCATTTCTACTAAAGGTACAGGGTCAACAGTACCGTTTTTGGGTCTGCGGAGTGCTGGAACTTCAAAGTTATAACCGTGGCGCTTTGAAACTTTGTTCGGATTCGGTACGAAGATACCAGAATTTGCTGGCTGTTCTATCGTCTCAGGAGTCGTCTCTGGAGTAGAGGTGTTTTCTTCACAACTAATCCATGACCCCCAAGGAGTTAGACCACCAGCACAGTTACGGTACGTTCCTGCTAAGGAAGCATAATCTCTAATGAGTTTGCGATCTGAACCAACAATTAATGTTGTTGTGCCACCCCTACAAAGCTCATCATACTTATTGCCTACAACTTGTGTTGAGGAGTTTGGACTCAGTTCGTGGTTGCGAACTAAGATGGTGGTGCGATTTGGTCCAGCGAAACTAGCCATGCCATCATGACCACCAGGCACGGAACTGCCATCACTCATTAAATCGCCTGTGCGGGAAAATGCTCGATATTCAAATCCGCGTGGTAAGTCTAACAAGCCATTGGGGTCAGGGATGAGAGGACCATAGGCATCAGTTGTTAGCGATGTTCCTTGTGCTCTAGCATAAAGACCCTTCAACGCATCGCCAACAACAAGAGTTGCAGCAGTCGTGCCTGCAAGAGCAAAAAAGCGTCTTCGTGAAAAACCCATAGTCTCCTCTTTAATATTTGCATTCAAAGATAAGTAGATCTTGTGCAATACCTAGACCAAATTGAAAAATATTTGTAGCGTTTCATGCCTAAGCTAAGTGTTTAATATAGTTAACACCACATATATATTTCTCAATTTTTTGCACAAAAACTTTTTCTTCCCACACCTAACGCACTTAACTAATCCATGAAGAGAATATACTTAGAAAGTTAAGCTTAGTTAATGACAGTGTTAATTATGTTTTAATAGGTATTTTTAAAATGTAAATATGAATTTATATTTATTTAATTGAAATAACTCGAACAGTGTGCATCCACTGGATAGAAGACGAAAGTAAAATGTTCAAAATTGCCTATATAACGTATACAATTATATTTTTTTCAAGCATTTTAAAAAATTAGGGTAGGCATTGCCCACCCTACTTAAACCAAATACGTATTGGTTTTAAATGAGAATAATTATAACTATTATTCTGGCAATTTATACTGTCCAACAATGCGCTTGGCAAACTCTGGAACGTGCGCTTGTAATTTCTCTGGATGATTGCGCTTTACATAAAGATAATTGCGGGTGAAGTGAGAATCAATTGAAAAACGGGCGTATTCCAAACCTTTGGGACCAATTTTTTCGATAACGACGCCCATCAATTTTGCCGCCCACATCGGAAGGGTGACACCTTTGTCGTAGGCGGGTATACTTTGTTGGACTGCTGCTTTGCGATCGCCCTTGGACATGACTGGCTGAGTTTCTATTTGGTCTTTCACCAAATCAAGCATTTGTTTGCCTTGTTCATTTCTAACTACAATCCATTGCCAGCCAAAAGGTGCGCCCATATAACCAACAACCAAATCTGCCAGAGAATTGACATAATCAAAGCAACTCATACACGAGGGGGCAAAGACATCTTTAAGTTGGTTAGTCTTTAGTCCAAAGAAAGGCACCGTTTCGCTTGATCCATCTTCGTGTTTGAAGTGAACCCGAAAGTCTTGCATGAATTCGTAATGCACGACTGTATCAGGCGATTTGCTGGTTGTCTCTAGGAATTTTTGGAGTCCAGCGCGGTTAACATTATCTACACAAGGTGTTCCCAAAACATACAGCTTTTCTAAGCCAAGTTGTTTTTCAACAGCTCGTAATGCCTGAATTTGACAACCAACACCAATCACCAGCAGTCGCTTTAGCCCCGATTTTTCTACCTGTTCCAACACCGAAAGGTTAGGCGAAAGTGTTGGTTTGTTTACTTTAGCTGCCAGTATTTCTTCTGGAGTACGAGCGATGACGGGCATGGGACCAAAGCGGTCTTCTTTGGTATTTTGCACGCAGACAACACCCTCAACAATGCCGCGATTGAGCATTTCAATCGCGATCGCACTCACAATCCCAGTCCATTGGGCACCGGGAATCGGCTGCTTTTTCTGCGCCGCCATCATGTCTTGATGAACACCAAAGTAGAGCTCATCAGGGTTGTCTAAATTGCGCGATCGCCTGTGCGTTTGTTCTTCCAATTCGCCTATCTGCTGATTAATAAAAGCGCAGGCTTCCTTGACATAGTGAATATAGTATGTATCACACAGTCCGCACTCGCTACAGAGTTCTTTTGCAGGGCGACGGCTATTGGGTTTCAGGGCTTTGGCTTTTTGGTGAGGAGACAGGGAGGTCATATTAAGGGCGATTTATTAACTAAGAACATAAGATATTCCAAAGCTTTACTTTACACAAACTTTAGAAGTATTAAGCAAGTGTTCATTGATTCTTACGAAGCTGTAACAGTTCACTAGCCTAAACTAGCGGTGGTACAAATTGCTGTTTAAAAGCTTGACAGGCTAAAGGAAATATAGAGCTATGGAACAACTGTTTCACCGCATTAGCCAAATGGTTAAGGCTGAACTAAACCATATTAATCGTGAAATTGACACAGATAAATATAAAGATGCTACTGCTACAGCGTTTGCGGCGATAGGAGGCATAGCTGGTGCTTCTATCAAAGCACCCTGGGGAGGATGAGAACCCCTGCCTTTCAATCCGGGGATGAAATCCGACGCAACGCCGTTTTCACTTGTTGTTTCTCTTTTTCCCTAAGCATACCCATGTTTAAGATGTACAATATTATTACAAGTGGTCAATGAACCACAGATTAAAGGTATCTCAACCTTGTTTGGGCTTGTCGAGACAAATATCACCCTAGAACATGTAATGGTGACGCGACCTGTAATACGAAGCAATTAGAAATTGCAGAGAAACAAACCCATAAAATTCAGATCCATCTGGGGAGGGACGCTTCCTGGATGTAAAAGTAAAATGCTTGCGGAGACGGTCTGACGGGGGCGTTCGTCACGAGACGAAGCCTAGTTAAGAGTCAAAGAAACAGGAAGAAGAATTGCTACGGAGTAAAGCTTTAGCTTTCGGAGTAGCAACCTTTAAGAATCCTCGTACATTTATGCCGAGGAGTGCGTCAACAGAGCAGTAGTAGAGGGGGATGCTTCGTCTGCTGGCGCAGCAGCAATTGGAGCAGCCGCAGGTGCTGGTGTTTCTGCTGCGATTGGCGGTGTAGGAGTAGCCGTAGGGGGAACAGCTTTTGGTGTTGGCATGGCTTCTATGGCAGCTGCTGGCTCTGTCGCTGGGCTTAGTATAGCTGCTTTGAATTAACTACTCCAACAAGGAACTGACCCAGAAAAGCTGCTAGACTTGGCTGTTGAGGATATGCAGGAAGACTTGCTCAAGTTTCGTCAGGCTGTAGTCCCAGTGATAGCGGCTAAAAAACGCACTCTGCAACACTACGAACAAGCCCAAGCTGAAGAGAAAAAGTGGCAACGCCGCGCTTTGCTAGCTGTGCAAAAGGGCGATGATAATCTAGCACGGCAAGCGCTGGAGCAAAAGAAAATTTTTGCTGAGAATGTTAATACCCTCAAAGTTAACTTGGATGAGCAAACCGCTCTAGTGGATAGCCTCCAGGGTAAGCTATTCGGTTTTGAAACTAAGGTTTCTGAAGCAAAGGCGAAAAAAGTAATGCTCAAGGCGCGGATAGCTGCTGCCAAAGCCGAAGCGCACCTGCAAAGCACTGTTGGGCGGCTAGGTAGTAGCAGTGCGATGGCTGCCTTCGAGAGAATGGAAGAAAAAGTCTTGCTGCAAGAAGCCCACACTCAATCGGTAGCAGAATTGGCTGGTGCCAATTTAGAAAGCCAATTCGCTGCTTTGGAATCTGGTGGCGACATTGATGATGAATTGGCAGCTTTGAAAGAGCAAATGGCACTGGGACTTCCCACATCCCCAAAACAAGCACAACCTTGTGAGCAACCATCTAGCTCCACATCTGAGCAAGTCGTTGATTAAGAGTTCGCAGCGCTGCGAAAACAATTGGATGAAATGTAACTTATACACTTCTCATCCAAAACGTTTTAAAAAGCTACCGAAGAGCGTAGCGTATACCTTTAAACAAGCTTTAAGAGAACTAAGAAAAATTTCATTTATTCTTACTGAGCAACAAGAGTTCTCTCGTTTAATGTATATGTAACATCTCTGAAATTAAAAGAGAAAATAGTTACACTACAAGACGAATAACTGAAAGAGATCGAGCTAGAAGTTGACCACATAGTGCCATTCTCCAAAGGTGGCAGTAACGACATTAGCAACTTGCAAACACTGTGTAGAGATTGCAATCGTGGTAAGGGAGCGCGTTTTTTGAAAAAATAATACTGAGTGGAATTATTATGTTATTTGATATTGTTCAAGCAGGAATTTCCTTATTTAGTGAACCACACGAAACTAGATGGAAACCTTATGGTTTACAAGGAGACCTTTTGCTATTTTTTAGGTATTTCAAAAAATCAATTGACTCGAAAAATGTACAAAGAATTCAGAAGTTAATATCTGAGAAGTATTACAGTAAGTCTTATGTGAAGCAAAATAAAAAACAGCTACTATTTTGGTTTCAGGAAGTTTTTCAAAAAATGCCATCTGTTGTATACGCGAGGTCATATTAAGGGCGATTTATTAACTAAGAACATAAGATATTCCAAAGCTTTACTTTACACAAACTTTAGAAGTATTAAGCAAGATTTCATTAATTGTTACGAGACGGTAAAAGATTACTGGTTTATGCTTTGCTTAATCAGCTAACTCAAACAAACTTATGGGACAATACGACGCCACTAACTCGTCAGACTATGCTTTAGGGAAATTACATACAGCTACTGCACATGCGATCGCAGCCCAACTAATTGCTCAAAGAGATTACGATCAGGCTCAAGCTGAAGCGGATAACTGGGAAAGACAGTATCAACTTGCTCTAAAAGAAGGTCATCAGGATTTAGCTCGTCAAGCACAATTCAACAAGGAACGCCACGAAGCAATAGCCAATAGGCTGAGAAGCCTTGTAAAGCAGCAAGCAACCCAAGTAGATACCCTGAAGCACAACCTAACTTCTTGGGAGAATAAGGTTTCTGAAGCAAAAAATAAGGTTTTGCCTAGAAAGTTTAATCTCAGTAGCACTACGAGTGCTTTTGAACACGTGGAAAAGAAACTTGTGGACACTGAAGCTCCAGCAGAAGCTATTTCACAACCAAATGGTTATAATCAAGGTTTTGAATTGATTACGGTCAACTTTGAAGATATTGACGAAGAATTGAAGCGACTCAAAGAGCAGATGTTTCCACCACTTACACTCGAAGATGGCTCCCCAGCAATAAAAGACTGCACCGCAATTTTAGAGACGGCTATCTTAGAGACGAAAAAGGCTGTGGATAGTACTTTTACCAGTAAAGAACAAATCCAAAAAAATTATGACCAGGCTAAAGAAGCAGCTCAAGACTGGAACAAAAAAGCTCAGATAGCTCTGCAAAACAACGATGATAATCTAGCCTTACAAGCCATAGTTGATAAAACAGTTCAAAGTAAAATTGCGGTTGTTCTCAAAACTCAAATTCAGCAGCAGGAAACAGTACTAACTCTACTCAGACAAAACTTGATTGCTCTAGAAAATGTACAAAAAATGCTATCTGAATCTGCCATACCACAAAATTCCGAACTACCAGTTGGTCAACAAACAACAGCATCTGGCTCAAGTGCGGTAGTGGATGCAGAACTAGAAACACTGCGACAGCAACTCGATCAAATGTAAGACTACTTTATATTACACCTTTAAACAAGCTTCAAGAGAACTAAGGAAAATTTCATTTATTCTTACTGAGCAACAACAGTTCTCTCGTTTAATGTATATGTAATATTTATGAAATTAAAAGTCAAAATAGTGACACTACAAGACGAAGAACTGAAAGATAAAGTAGAAGGTGCAGCATTAGTCACTGGAGGAACCGTAGCGGGTGCGGGTGTATCCGCAGTTGTTGGCGGCATGGGATTAGTTGGAGGTTTCGGGGGCGTGGCAATTGGGATGGCTCCGGTTGCTGCTGCTGGTGCGGTTGTGGGTACAGCCGCTTACGGAGCTAAGAAGGCAATAGAAGAAGGAGACGCGACAGCTATAGGTGCAGTGGCAGGCGGAGCAGCAGCAGGTGCTGGGGTTGCGGCTGTAGTTGGTGGTATGGGTTTAGCACTAGGAGGAACTGCTGTGGCTATTGGAGCAGCTCCAGTTGTAGCAGCTGGTGCAGTTGTTGGACTAGCTGCTTATGGGTTGAACAGGCTCTTTAACAAGTAATGACAAAACAGCCTCCCAACCCACTGCAAAAACTGCTGCGTGGTGTCATTCGGGATTTGATTCATCAGGCTAATAGTCTAAAAGCTGATACACCAAAAAAACCAAAGACTAAAAAACCTGCTGCGACCAAATCCCAATTTAAAACAAAGCAAGATAGTAGTAAACGCTCCCGCCACATTCGCAAATCAGTTCGTGTTTCAGTTTTACACAGAGACGGTTACAAATGCGTTTTTTGTGGCATCAGCGCGCGGCAAATCGAGCTAGAAGTTGACCACATAGTGCCATTCTCCAAAGGTGGCAGTAACGACATTAGCAACTTGCAAACGCTGTGTATAGATTGCAATCGTGGTAAGGGAGCACGTTCCTTAAAAAAATAAGGCTGAGTGGAATTAAGATTATGTTATTTGATATTTTTCAAGCAGGAATTTCTTTATTTCGTGAACCACATGAAAACAGATGGAATCCTTATGGTTTACAAGGAGACATTTTGCTATTTTTTAGGGATTTCAAAAAATCCATTGACTCAAAAGATGTACAAAGAATTCAGAACTTAATATCTGATAATTATTATAGTAAGTCTTTTGTAAACCAGAATAAAAAACAGCTACTGTCCTGGTTTCAGGAAGTTTTTCAAAAAATGCCATCGGTTGTATACCCTTCTCTAGAAATTGAAATATGTAAAGCACCAGAAATAAGAGGTGAAGATGAAGTTTATCTCGTACTTCGACCTACCCTGAACATTCACATTTTAGGTATTAATTTAGCATCCCAATTATTTGGCACTAACAGTCGGATATCTATGCTTATAGAAAAAAATACAGATTCTGGTTTATTCTCTATTACCAATATGGAAGAAGTGTGAGCAAAGTTAAAAAAAGTAAAAAATACAAAAGAATTGTTAAGACTGTAAACCAAGTAATACAACGACTTGAATAAGTAAAAACATGGCTTACGTACACGAGATTAAATTCTATATCAGCAGCGAATCTGGCAAATTAAAAGTAGCTCTGTATGACCAACCTCCATTTTTTTGCAACGAATTTTGGATTAAGAATGTTGATGCTTTAGAATTAGGCTTCATATGCATACCAGATGGTCTAAAGCTTGAACAAAAATACAAAGTAGAAGTACTTGGTATCAAGCCTTTTCATGCTTCTAAGCCTGAATTTGATTTTATTGATAAATGTGCTGAAGTAGCTTTTTATGCAGCTAAGCAAGCAGCTATCCAGGCAGTAATACCGAATCCGGGTCTACTACCCCCTTTGTAAGTGATGGGGTGTGAGTAGGTTAGGTAACTTAAACTACATAAGGACGACAACAAGTGGGACAAAACTCCACAACAGGCGCAGCGTTTATTGCAGGAGGAAGCGTAGCAGGCGCTGGTATTTCCACAACAGTAGGCGGGATGGGATTAGCGGGAGGATTTGGAGGAGTTGGAATTGGAACGGCTCCTGTAGTTGGTGCTGGTGCTGTTGCTGGTGCTGCTGCTTATGGCGCTTTTAAGGCGATCGCACAGGGAGATGCTGTTGCTTTGGGTGCAATAGGAATTGGCGCAATAGGCGGTGCTGGTGTTTCTAGCGTCGTTGGTGGTATGGGGTTAGTGGCACCCAAAATAGGTTTAGCTGTTGGTATTGGCACAGTACCTATGGCAGCAATTGGTGGTATGATTGGACTCGCAGCTTATGGTATTGCCAAGCTGCTAGACGAGTCTGGAAGTGTGGAAACTCCTGCACAAGTTTTTGACCGGATGGAAGAAAAAGTCTCGCAGATGGATGCCTATTCCGAAGCAGCGATGGAGTTAGAGGCATTCTTATCTGGTGAAGACCTCAACCAAAAATTTGCAGCTTTGGAAGTTGAGGATGAGTTACAGGCGCTCAAGACTGAATTCAAGACAAAAACTGAAACCTCTGCTCCTAACATTGAAGCAGAATTGGTATCTGCCCAACCAACATCACCCGAAGCTTGGAGATGTGTACAGACTCTTTGCGGACACACAGCAGCGGTGAATGCGATCGCCATCAGCCCCGATAATCAAACCTTGGCAAGTGGAAGCAATGACAGAACAACTCGTCTATGGAACTTGAAAACTGGAAAATGGCTGTACACCTTTGCTGGGCAAGAAGAGGCGATTTTATCTGTTGCTATTAGCCCTGATAGTAGAATACTTGCCAGTACCGGTGTCGCTCGCAAAATCAGCAGTTGGCATCTGGATACAAAAAAATTTAACCGTACATTCTTTTATTTAAACTCTCCCTACAGCCATACTGGTTTTGTTTACTCAGTTGCCTTTAGCCCCGATGGGACAATTCTTGCAAGTGGTAGTGGCGATAAAACTATTAGACTTTGGGGACGTTACACAGGAGAAGTAAAACGTACCTTAAATGGACATTCAGACGCGGTTTTGTCTGTTGCTTTCACTCCCAATGGCAAAATCCTTGTCAGTGGTAGTGCTGATAAAACTGTCAGACTTTGGGATTTAAAAAATTGGGGACAGCCCTGTATTCTTAATGGACATTTGAAAGCAGTTAATACAGTTGTCATCAGTCCAGACGGTCAAACTGTAATCAGTGGTAGTACAGACACCACAATCAAACTGTGGAATCTCCACACTGGCAAATTGCTCGATACTCTCACTGGACACTCAGCAGGAATTGTGTCTGTTGCCATCAACCCCGATAAACAAACCTTCGCCAGTAGCAGTACAGACGGCATCATCAATATTTGGAATTTACGGACTGGAAAACTGCTACAAACCCTTTCTGGGTGCAGTCCCATTGCCTTCAGTTCTGATGGAAAAACACTAGTGAGCGGGGGTAAAGGCGGCACAATCAAGATTTGGCGTCAAATGCTTGGTAGTGATGAACCTATAGCTGAGTCTATGCCATCTGAGGAATGGTGGGAAGTCTTGGGTGTAGATAAGGCTGCTTCTTTAAAGGATGTAAAAGGTGCTTACCTGAGATTAGCAAGGCAGTATCACCCTGATATCAACAGTTCTGCCAGTGCAAAAGCTGCAATGCAAGCAATTAATCGGGCTTATAAAGACTCTTCTAGAAAGAGCTGACCTGTGGTGTAGAAACCGATTGCTGCACTGCCGTACTTCGCTTGAATTTCTTTGGAGCGACGGACAATCAAATCCATTGCTTCGTCCCAAGTTGCGGGCTGAAGTTTTCCGTTTTTGCGAATCAGAGGTTGGGTGAGGCGGCGATCGCGACTATTATTTGCCACCCAACCGTGTAAACCTTTTGGACCAAGCCGTCCAAGGTTGACGCGGTCAACTTCCCAACCACGCACACCAACAATTTTGCCATCCCGCACACCAATATCTAACGCACAACCGTAGGAACATAGGACGCAGGCAGACTGCACCCAGCGCTCTGGTTCTTCTACAGTTCTTTCATCGACACGAGCTGACCATTGTTTAACATACGGGGTTCGCTTGCCCAAATATCGGCAATACTATCTCTTGTTTGCTTGAGCCTCGATTTATCTGTAAGTGTTGGCGATCGCATAGCAGTAGCTTGCTGCTCATGTCGGTGCAGTAGTCCGTCTGCAATTGCTGCTACAACTCCTGCTGCTATCAAACTCATGTTTTTTAGAAATTGCCGCCGTCTTAGATTGAAGGGTAAAAAATTCTTTTTGGCTTTTTTGGTGCGCTTATTTAGCATTAATTTTTATACTTTGGTCTACCATGACAGCATGAAGACTCTTGGTTGCTCTAGTTCTAACACTCACAACCAACGGCTTTTCACTATCAATACTGAAAGCAAAATATTTCCTTATACGAGTGGCTAGCTTCTATCTAGAGAGAGGATTTTCACACTAAATGCGAGCTTATCAAGTTTTAGGCGACAATAAGCGCGATTCAGGAGACTCAATTGCTTATCAAAATTTACGGTAGCTGTGTGCGATACGCTCCCACCCAAGGACCAATTGGCTCGTCTGGCAACTCTTTGGTTTGCGTTTCCTTGTTGTAAATTTGAAAACCCCGTGCCTGATAATTAGCCAGTGCATACGGTCCATCCAAGCTACAGGTATGTACCCACACTCGCTGTGCCGCCATTGCCCACGCTTGCTTGACTCCAAAACTTAGCAGGTGTCCCCCAATCCGTTGCCCCCAAAACTGCCGTAAGATACCGAAGTAAGCTATCTTGACGTTATTGTCCGACTGTGCTTCTAGTTCAATGTATCCTGCGGGTGTACCTGAGACATAAGCAACCCAAGTTTGTAGCTCCGGATTCTCTAGGTATTTTAGCCATCGGCTGTAAGTCCAGTCTAAGCGGTCTATCCAGTACCAGTCACCACCTACACTGCTATAGAGAAATCGACTGAATTCAGGAGAGGGAACTTCAGCCCGTGTTATGAGTAGCTTGGAATTCTCAGAAAAGGCAGGGCGTAACTGCCTAGGGTCTAACATTTCTAGATACCAGGTTGTGACATCAACAAGCATCGGTTGATTTTCATCAGGATATCAATTCAGAATATCAATATTGTATTGCTGCGTTACGAGTAGCTAACACACACCAACCAACCCCTACCCCTTAAATAACACCCCCAACAGATTCCTCCCTGAAACCCAACCGGGCGCGTTCCTCAAAGAATAGCTGCTGCATTCCTTCAATGTAAGGCAGCAACAGCTCCTGCTGTTCTGGGTTGACACGGCTGATCATCTCATCCGCCAGCACTTGACACCATTTTTCTATCATTTCCCACGGAATTTCCACACCCTGTACAACCATCTCACATAAAGGAAGTAGTTCCTTCTTTAATGGAGTCATACTCTCCTCTAACAAACACAGCCATATATAAGCTTGGAACATATTCAAGTCACGAAGACATGAATATGTAACCTCTGGATCGCTCAAGCCTCCTCTACGGCTACGATGATTGGGCAATAATTCCACAAGTTGGCGGTAAACGCTTTGAGCAACGTCCTCACAGACAGGTAACATTTGCTGTACAAGCGTTAACATCGGCGAACCTAACTCATACTTGGCAGCAGCAGCGCAAACTCGATACCAAGGCATAGCGATTTGCTCTTCAACAAATTTTAAATAGGGAGTCAGCAGTATTTTCTCAGGAGGTGTGAGCTTCTTGAGAATTAACTTATTGCTGAAGTTTAACTGCGTAGTCATAAAACCAAGGGCACGCCAGTCCTTGGATGCTAAGTGCTGCTCTTGAAATACCATTAATATTGGTTCCAAGGCGGATGCTAACTCTTCAACTGCTTGTATCCCCAATACAGAAACATTGTCCTCAAGTCCTGCTGTCAGTAAATGGTTCTCCAGGGACTGCTGTTGGTAAATTTCTAAGAGCTTCCTATAAATTCGGAAGGCAAATTGAGTTATTAGCCTCGCCTCGTTCAAATCTAAAACATTAGGTATATATCCATAAAGGGCTTTTGTTTGAATCCATGCCATTTGGCAGTTGACATCTAGCACATTATCTTTCAACTTAGCAGCGGTAAAGGCTCTACCTTCTGCTGAAGCTGCTTCCTGCAAAGAACTGTAAGGCGACAAATTTCCTGAGGATAGGGAAGACAAGTTAAGTATGAAGCGCTCTGACCAAAGGTCAAGCAGTCGTTCAACTGAGGCAGTTTTCACAGTTGGAGAGGTTTTTAACATGAATTTTTCCTATGCAATTTCTTTGCAAATTTGACAAATCGACCTGCCCTGAACTGTTGAAAATACGGTAGATGGTTTCTTAATTCAAGTTATACATAAAAATTAACTTGACGAAGTAGTGTTTATACTTAAAACTTCTTATAGTTAGTATAGAAAAAAAAGTTATTTTTTTACTTCTTCGACAAAAATCAACTGTATATAAATTAACTTTCTTACTTTTCCCACAAAAACTGGTTGCTTTCTAGTTTTTGCTTAAAAACTGATAAATACGCACTTTATAAGTGTTAAGTATTGTAAAGAAATTAATTATCACTGGCAAAACATGATTTCTGATGCTTATTTATACTTGATTAGTAAAAAAGAAGATAAATATACGAGAGCGAATTTACCTAAATGATCAGCAAAAATTAAACGTCTAACTTTACACAACCTTTACAATAAGTTTCAAATAATTTACGGATTCTTACTGAACAAAAAGATTTATCTTAGGCTATTCTGTATATATGGATACTGTTTGTTATGGTGATTTTAGTTAAGACTCATGCAAAAAATCATAAAGAATTCTTAATCAGTACTTATAAGGGTGTGTCTAATAATGAATTTTGTACAGTAAGTTACAAACTTTCTCATCCACTGTAATGATTTGTACAGAATGTGATTCGAGATAAAATGAGTTTCCAGCACTCTCGAAGAGCGGGTTAGGCTGCACAGTGCTAGATTTCAAGGTAGACTTTTAAATCACATTTTCCATTGAATCAGTGTAATAGAATAGGATTTTCCTGTAGAGGAAGTACCCAAAGGTTATGCCGTCTTCCTAGAAAAGCGGTATGCATCTGTTCCTAGGGTCTACTTTTACGGGTGCTTACACTTGTTCAATACCTTACACCGTTAGCTGCTGCACTTTGGCACACAGCTAGCTGCTCTTGCTTTGTTGTCTTTAGATGAAGCACTCAGCTAAACGGTGAAAATTCCTGTTTTTGGTAAGGATTCACTAAACGATGGAGTACTTGGCGAATGGGTGTCGAATGCTGTTAAACAAAAAGTAGATTTTGCTGTCTTCTAAACTGCCAAATCAGATAGCTTTGTTACTGTTTTCAAGACAAGTTACAAAATTTTTTGCTGTTTCAAAAGTTACTTTATCTTCATCTGTATTGCTTATGAATTTTTCTGCAAGCCAGCGCGTAAAACCTGTATTCTGCCTGTACTTTTGTACGCTTTATGTTATCTGTTTTATCTCTTTTAGCTATTACAAGCTCGTCATTTAAGAGGAATTGAGGTAAAATAAGTAGCCTTTCTTAAACTGTGAAAAAGAAAGTTAAAAACCATATTGCATCTTGTGAAAATTTGTTATAAATTCTTATCATATGGGCGTGGTCAAATTATTTCATTCATAGTCCAAATTATCTCTTTTTAATTTAAGTATAACTACTTAAGAAAAACATCAAACTTATGCAAACATTACATAGTAGCTGAGATATGTATTTGTTTGGTAAAACCAAGGTTCTTGGATTTCAAACAGAGCAACATATCATGAAAAAATAGGTTTATGCGACTGTTTGAAGTAAAAAAAAACAACGGCTTTCATTTAGAAAGAGATAATTAACCCAAAGAAAATAACTCTCAATTAAGCCGCGAAAAATGAGTAGCTAGAGCCGTTGTTGCTGTGCTTATCGTTCGTGTAGCGGTTCGTATTTGCTATTCAATTAATCAGGATTGTTATGATGAGAATAGCAGCAATAACTTCATCATTGGTGCATCTACAACAAACCACAATTGACTAAATAAAAGGAGTTTTCCCTACAATGCAATTAGATGGCTTGGTATCGAGTGAAAGTATAGAACAAGAGGCGTGGACAGCGCTAGAAAAGTCGATTCTGTATTATAAAGGTCGTCCTGTAGGGACAGTAGCTGCTTATGATGCAACAGTAGAAGCGTTGAATTACGATCAGTGTTTTGTTCGGGATTTTGTGTCTTCTGCTCTCATTTTTCTAATGAAAGGTAGAACGGATATTGTCCGCAACTTTTTAGAAGAAACCTTAAAGTTACAGCCTAAAGAAAGGCAATTAGATGCTTATAAGCCGGGTCGAGGTTTAATGCCGGCAAGCTTTAAAGTTGTATCTGATGGTGAGGAAGAATATTTAGAAGCAGATTTTGGCGAACACGCAATTGCGCGAGTCACACCTGTTGATTCCTGCTTGTGGTGGGTGATTTTATTGCGTGCTTATGTAGTTGCTACAAAAGATTTTTCTCTGGCTTATCAACCTCAATTCCAACACGGTTTGAGATTGATTATGGAACTGTGTTTGGCAACTCGGTTTGATATGTACCCAACGATCTTGGTTCCAGACGGGGCTTGTATGATTGACCGTCGTATGGGTATCTATGGGCATCCCTTGGAAATTCAAGCTCTATTTTTTGCTGCATTGCGTGCTGCTAGAGAGCTGTTGATTTGTCAAGGTAACGAAGATATTGTGACAGCGATCGATAATCGCTTGCCGCTTCTACGGACTCATATTCGCCAGTATTATTGGATGGATCTTCATCGCTTAAACAAGATCTATCGCTTCAAGAGTGAAGAGTATGGCAAAGCAGCAGCTAATCCCTTCAATATATATGCAGATTCGCTACCCTATTATGAATTGGACAAATGGCTGCCAAGAAAAGGTGGTTTTCTCGTTGGTAATGTTGGACCTTCGCAGTTAGATACTCGCTTCTTTTCTTTAGGAAACTTGGTGGCTGTTGTCTCAGATCTGACGAGTGAAGAGCAATCACAAGCAATTATGAATCTCATCGAGGAGAGATGGGATGATTTGGTGGGAGATATGCCCATGAAAATTTGTTTCCCAGCTTTGGAAAACGAAGAGTACAGGATTGTCACTGGATGTGACCCCAAAAATAGACCTTGGTCGTATCACAACGGTGGAAGTTGGCCAGTCTTATTGTGGTTGTTGTCAGCGGCGGCTGTAAAAACTAATAGAATAGAGCTTGGACATAAAGCTGTTGAAATTGCAGAAGCACGTTTGCATCTAGACGAATGGCCAGAGTATTACGACGGTAAGAAAGGGCGACTGATGGGCAAACAAGCCAGAAAATATCAAACTTGGACAATCGCTGGATTCTTGTTAGCAAAAGAACTATTGCAAAACCCCACATTTTTACCTTTAGTAACTTTTGCGCCATTTACCGTAGAACCTGCTTCTAGGGCTTGTGAGTTTGAACTCGTCCAGGTTGACACTGTGTACTTGAGTTAAAGCTTGTAAAGTAACTTAAAGCTCATTTTCATGAAACCAGGGTGCGTTACGGTCACGTAAACGCACCTCATCGCATGAATGCATTTCATTTGTACAAGCAAGACCGCTAGGATACTTGCTACCATCGGCTTGTCCAATTTTGAATTTTAAATTTTGAATTTTGAATTGCTCACATCCCCCCGTCAACTTGCTTTTATTGCCTTGCGAGACGTTCACAAGGGGGCTTATGCTGACATTGCGCTAGATAGAGTTCTGCAAAAAGCAAATCTACCTGATAGCGATCGCCGCCTTGTCACAGAATTAGTTTATGGCTGCACCAGAAGACAGCGTACCCTTGATGCCCTTATCGACCAATTAGGTAAAAAGAAATCTCACCAACAGCCAAAAGACCTCCGCACCATTCTGCATTTGGGCTTGTACCAACTACAGTATCAGGAACGAATTCCTGAAAGTGCTGCTGTAAATACTACCGTGCAACTTGCTAGAGAGAATGGCTTTTCTGGACTGACGGGTTTTGTTAATGGTTTATTGCGGCAATATGTTCGTTTAGAAAAGAAAGAAGATGGAAGAATCAAGAATGAAGAAAGTTTTCTATCTTCTTTCTTGTGTAAGAAATTTTCTGACCCCGTGGAACGCTTGGGTATTTTATACAGCTTTCCTGACTGGATTATTCAAGTTTGGCTGGAACAATTCGGTTTGGCAGAAACAGAACAACTTTGCTTATGGATGAACAAAACTCCTACAATTGACCTGCGGATAAATCCCCTTCGCACCTCTCTAGAAGAAGTTGAGGAGGCGTTGTCATCTGCTGGTGTTTCGTTTCAACGTGTTCCTCACCTACCGCAAGCTTTACGATTGATCAGTAACGCTGGTCCTATTCAAAATCTGCCTGGTTATGACGAGGGCTGGTGGACTGTACAAGATAGTAGCGCCCAGTTGGTGACTCATTTACTCGACCCGCAACCAGGTGAGGTGGTGATTGATGCTTGTGCTGCACCAGGAGGTAAAACAACTCACATTGCAGAGTTGATGAGGGATACAGGGAAAATTTTTGCTTGCGATCGCACTCCCTCGCGCCTCGTAAAACTTCAAAAAAATGCTCAACGGTTGAAATTAAAATCTATCGAAATTTCCACTGGTGACAGCCGTAATATGCCCCAGTTGGAAAACACTGCTCACCGCGTATTACTGGATGCACCATGTTCTGGTTTGGGTACTTTACACCGCCATGCTGATGCTCGTTGGCGACAGACACCAGAAAGTGTGGAAGAACTCTCGGTGCTTCAAAAAGAATTATTAGCACATTCTTCTACTTTTGTCAAGCAAGATGGTGTCCTTGTTTATTCCACCTGCACGTTGCATCCAAAAGAGAATGAAGATGTGGTTTCGTCATTTCTGGCTGAAAATCCAAATTGGGAAATAGAGCCTCCGAGTGTGGATTCCTCTGCTAGTGCGTACTCCACAGCACAAGGCTGGATGAAAGTTTTGCCCCACCAACAAGACATGGATGGCTTTTTTATGGTGCGCTTAAGAAAAACCAAAAATTAAGGGGAAATACTATTTAAAATGTAAAATTTTTCCGTGAAGGAGGAATGAGGAATAGGGAAAATAGGGAAGAAGACCAATTCCTAATTCCTTGAGGAAAAATACATGGTTAATAATTCCAGTGTGACAAACTTGGTTAAAATCCTGATTGGTGCAGCTTGGATTGATGGCAGAATTCAGCCAGAAGAGAGAGAATATCTTCGCAAAATAGCTCAGGAAAAGGGTGTGGCGACAAATCCAGAAATTCAGCCTTTGCTGCATGAATTGGTTGCTGTGCAGCCAGAACAGTTTGACGAGTGGGTGAAGGAATATTTAGGCGATCGCCCCAGCGCAGCAGATTACCAGAACCTGATAGAAGCCATCAGTGGTTTAATTTACAGTGATGGCGAAGTGGCAACAGAAGAAGCAAGACTCTTGACGAAATTACAACAATTATCAGACAAAAATGATTCAACCCAACCTGGGTCTAACGCCATTCTCAAACAAATTCAAAAGCTTTACCGCCGTTGGGTTGAGGTTCAGAACTGAGGGTTCTTTCAGTTCTGAGCAATGAATCCAACACAGTTCTGAGTTGTGAGCAATGAATCCTGAGTAAGTACTTGTCTTTCTGTCACTTATTTTTTGTTATCAAAATAAAAAAATCAGAAGTTATAATACTGGCTCTTGAATACTCACAACTCAGTACTATCTAGGACTTCGGCTCACCCAACCCTGGAGTTGGATCTTTATCAACTTTAGGCACAAAGTCAGGACGCTCTTTGTCTTCCCAACCTGCGGGGCGCTTAGAGTTGTACCAAGCAATTGAGCCGATGGTGACAGCAGCAATAAAGCCAATCACATACACAGCTGTGAAAGCCCAAGGAAATTGGTATGGTTCTTTAGCTGCTTGCGCTGCTGCTTGCATGAAAAAATACATGAGTATAACCTCCTATAGTAGGCAACACTACATTAGACCCTATAGAAAGAGCGTATCACCAACATCCACCGCAAGGGAGAACAACACAGGGGGAGTAAGACAGAACTGTCGGATTACTACAGGCAAAACATCGTACTACACATTTGATTGTTCACTCAAAGCAGAAAATTGCTCTTCATTAATTCGTCCGGCTTGATACAGGGTTTCTGTGATTTCCGACATCGTTAAAACAGAATGACCCCGATAACCATTTTCTTGTAACCGATTTTTTACCCCTTGTTCATGGTCGATAAAAACCACGATGTCATTAACATTTAATCCCACAGATTTTAACTTTCCTGCTCCTTCCATTACACTTTTACCACTGATGAGAATATCATCAACTACCACAACCGTCTCTCCAGGAGAAAACTCACCCTCAATTAACCTTCGAGTTCCATGTGCTTTCACTTCTTTACGAGGGAAAATCATGGGACAATTGAGACGTAAGGCTAAACCAGTTGCTGTAGGTAAAGAGCCGTAGGGGATACCTGCGACTCTATCAAATTCTAAGCTTTTCAAAATATCCTCATAAGCATTAAGAACTTGATTGAAAACTTGCGGATTAGAAATGATTTTCCGTAAATCGACATAATAAGGAAATGTGGCACCTGATGCTTGCACATAGTTCCCAAACATAATGCAACTAATATCATAAAGTTGCAGAATCAAATCTTGTAGCGGGTGTTGGTCTAAAAAACAAACATCAGGTAACCATAAAGAACAACTCGAAGCATCATAAATAATTTCAGTTTTTGCTTGATTCACTTCTGCTTGCAAAGACTGAACTTGCTCAGACAAATCTTCCTGTGTCAACATATCTTGAGGAACAGGAATCAGCAGACCATCACCGTTAGCATTCAGACCAGCTGCTAAAATTTTGGAAAGGTTGTTACCCTCTGCCCAGATGCTACGAGCCATAATAATTCGTTCGGGAGAAACTGCACGAATACGAGCCAAAATATCAGGATTCGTAGTTCCCACTTCTAAACCCAGTTGTTCTGGAGTTCCCCAATTTTTTGATTCCTTGACAACTTGCAAATAAAGGGGTGATTCAATGGAAGGATATTGCTGTAAAGTGACAGCAGTAGGATTAGAAGTACAGCACAAAATAAAAACAGCCTTATCTGGGTAAACCAAAAAAGGGGCTACATGGTCTTGTCCTATATAGGGACTCAAAGTTATAGCATCTACATTCCATTGAGCAAACACAGTCTGAGCAAAAATAGTACTTGTGTTTAAATCACTATGTTTGGCATCTAAAATAATCGGAATATGAGGGGGGATAGCTGCTAGAGTTCGTTGCAGTAATTCTATACCTGGAGCACCTAAAGCTTCATAAAATCCAAGTGTAGGTTTATAGGCACAGACTTTATCGGCTGTTTCAGAAATCATAAATTGTAACCAATCCCACAAGCCCGAAATGATATCTTGAGATTTGTAGCGGGCGGGTATCATTTCTGGATTAGGGTCTAACCCTACAAATAGTAAACTTTGATTTTGTGAAATTGCCTGATTTAACTTATCAAAAAAGTTCATAATATTTGCTAAAACAATAAACAAATAAATAAAAAAAATTATAATTTGTAAATATTTATAGCGGTTTCCAGTCTACTAAGGTATGAATTTATCTGTGTTTCATAAGTAGTTAATTACTTATTTGCTCAGAGCTTGCACCCAACACGAGCCAGAGGCTCTAATATCTCGTTACCAGGTTGAACCTGGTAACGAGGGTTTGGAGGCTTCGCCTCCTGGGTCAGAAAACGCTGTTTTGAATTTTGAATGAGCGAATTTTGAATGAGCGAATTTTTAAAGTCCTGCAAACCATTCATAACCTTGGTCTTCCCAATAGCCTCTAAAAAGGGACAATTGACTTACAAGGGTAATTTGAGTTACCCACTTACTTTGCTTATATCCAAGTTTAACGGGAGAAGCTAAACGCAAGGGCGCACCATTTTCTACTGGCAAAGGTTCACCGTTTTTCTGATAAACTAATAAAGTTTGGGGATGCAAACTTGAAGCAATATCCCAGCTTGAATAGTAACCATCAGCGGATTTAAAGTAAGCATATCGGATATTTGCTTTAGGCTGGGCAAGAGCAACAATTTCTCGTAGACGAACGCCTCCCCATTGTACAATTGCCGCCCAACCTTCCACACAAACATGGCGAATAATCATGGATGTTAAAGGCAAAGATTGAATTTCTGCTAAACTTAAGCTCACAGGATTATTGACCTCACCGTCAATAATTAAACGATACTTTGCTGGGTCAATAATTGGAGTATTCCTGAAGCTATTAATTAGCAAAGCTTCTGGTTCAATCTCACTGGCAGAGAATTCTGGCACGGGTTTTTGTGGGTTAAGTATGAAAGCTTCAAGCTTCTGATTGAGTGGTTCAGAAAGTTTGCCCACAACATCTTCAAATATTGGTGTACCACATCCACCAAGAAGAATACTCATGCTAGAGAGTCCAGAAAGTTTTATAAAATGACGGCGTGATAATTGAGGACGATTTACACGAATGAAATTCATATTCTAGTTAAGTAAGCGGACATAATTAAACGTAGGATGTGTTAGGCGCAGCCGCAGGGCATCAATTCCTTGAGCAGCATGGGTTACGCTATCGCGCTTCCCATCCTACTACGATGGTTAATTTTAATTCCACAAACCTACTTATTAGTCATTAGTTATTCTCCTTCCAATCCCCCGCTCCTGTTCTACCGTTCGTTTACCAAAACATTGATTCAGTTAACTCCTCACCTCCAGCGTTACGTCCTAACAAAAAGTGAGCTACGACAAATAAAATAACCATCGGTACCGAAGAAAAGTGAACGATTCGCAGTGCTTGCCAACTGCCAAACATATCCACAATCCAAGAAAACTGTGCAGGTTTGTACATTCCTATACCTGTGAATATAGCCAGCAGTAAAATTGGAATAATAGCTGTATAGACGATACGGTGCCAAGCATAAATGAGGCGTTTTGAATTTTTACTTTTTTGCAATGCTTTAAGGTCATTGACACCTACAAATCGATGTTGCCAGCGCCGACTGAGTAAAATATAAATGCCATACCACAAAAGATTAAGCGAAAATAGCCACATAGCAGCAAAATGCCAGTGTCTACCCCCAGCGAGCCAACCTCCTAAAGTAAATATAGGGGGAATGTGCAAACCTGCTCGTCCACCAAAAACAGGATTGGCGTTGTAAATTTGCAATCCACTGGTGAGCATAATAAACAAACTAATGATGTTCATCCAGTGGAAAATCTTGGCTCCTATTGCTTGAGTTGGAAATTTGCGACTTTTATGGGGAATCGAAGTCATAGATAAGCTTGTCCATATCTAGCTTAGAGGTCATTTATAAAGTAAATATTAAGTAGGGTGTCCTGCGGCTATGTAAGGATTTGAGCGTCTTGTGAGAGTAGGAATGAGCCGTAACGCACCACTGTTTGGCGGTGCCGTACTTTCGGCTTTAACGCACCCTACAATTTAAGGTTTACTTTATAAAGTATCTCTTATACATCTCGGTTGAGAGGGTTGCAAGGTATTGCAACCCTACATTTTACACCTTATACCAATTCTCTATAAATTTGCACGTAATAAATATTCCTCTGTTCCTTGTCGTTCTTGGGTTCTTGGCGGTAGCCTGTGCTTTGCGCTAACGCGATCGCCTAAAAGCTACCGTGTTTGATGATATCGGTGTAGTGCTTTGATATTCATCTCGATCACAAACTCTGTACCTTTACCTAACTGAGAATAACACTGCAGCTTACCCTGATGTCTTTCGACAATTATTTGTTGGCTGATTGATAGTCCCAGTCCCTTACCTTTGCTTTTTGGTTTGGTTGTAAATAAAGGTTCAAAGATATGTCTTTGAATGTGGGGGAGAATACCTTTACCGTTATCAGAAATGCGAATCACAACTTTGTGTTGTTTCAATGGTTGTTGATCATATTTTCTTACTAATGATAGATGGCTTTGAACAACTTCTGTATGAACCCAAATTTTGGGAGTGAAAGAGTCATCGTATTTCAACCTTTCTTCTATGGCATCAATGGCATTAGTTAAAATATTCATAAACACCTGATTTAGCTCATCAGGATAGCACTCCACTAACGGCAACTCCCCAAATTCTTTAATGACCTCAATTTGTGGTCTATCTGGCTGTTCTTTGAGGCGATGCTGCAAAATCCTCAAAACATGGCTAAGTCCTTGATGCAGATTAGCTTTTCTCATTTGACCATCGTCAAAATTTGAAAAACTTTGTAAGGCAAAAACAATTTCTTTCATGCGCTCAGATCCTGCTCGCATTGACCACAACAATTTCAAAAAGTCTGTTTTAATAAAATCGAGGTCGAGGCGTTGAAGCTGTGAGGTAATAACTGGTACAGGATTGGGATAGTAGTATTGGTAAAGTTCTAAAAGCCGGATTAATTCTTCAGCGTAATCGCTAGCAGAATACAAGGTGGCGTGAATGAAGTGAGTGGGGTGATAAATTTCGTTAGTGACTTCTGCCACAACTTGACCGAGATTAGCCATTTTGTCATTCTGCAATAACTGCTCTCGGGTATTTTTGAGTTCTTGTTGCGTATTTTCTAACTGTTGAGATTTTTTCTTTTCTTGCGCTTCAACAAATAGCCTTGAAGCAATTTCTGTTTGGATTTGTTCAAAAAGTTGGCATTGTTTGAGCGCGATCGCAATTTCTACACTCAATTGTTTAACACTCTCTATCTCCCATTCTTGCCATTGACGCAAACCGCAACAGTCATAAGTTATGAGTAGTCCCCATAAATGATTTTGACTCTCTCCTAAGCAGGAATTGAGAAGCGCTAATTGTGGATTTTGGATTGAGACGGATGGCTTGTTCTCATCCTCTTGTACTTTTAAGAGAATGGGAACAACCAAACTGGCTTTATTTTGACCTTCAACGAATGAATCAACCGGGTATGGCTCTTTGACTGACTCAAAAACTACCATACCACTTCCGTCTGGCCCAAAGCGGTAAATAACTGTTTGATCAGTTTGCAAAAACCGCTGCACTTCTTCTACAGCAGTTTGGAGTATGAGTTCCACCCCAGAAGAAGAATGGATGCGCTTGCGGACAGCATTAAGCAGTTGCTCCCGCTTTTGTTGCTGCTGTAAAGCTTCTTCTAAGCGTTTTTCCTTAGTAATATCCTGGTGCGTTCCCACCATCTGCACTGGCTTTCCAGATTCGTCCCACTGCAAAACCTTTCCCCTGTCTAAAATCCACTTCCACTCACCGGATTTACTCAACATTCTAAATTCGACTTCGTAAACTGGTGTACGCCCTTGCAGATAGTCGTTCACAACCTCACAAAGTTTGGATAAGTCTTGTGGATGTACGAGTCGCTTAAAAGATGTGTGATTGTTTTCGATTTCTTCTGCTTCATACCCCAGGATGTGCTTCCAGTGAGGGGTGTAATAAATGTTGTCACTCACCAAATTCCAATTCCACAACCCCAAACCACTGGTTGCTAACGCCTCTTGCCAATCTGCTTGCAAGCATTGACACTTTTCTAATAAGACTTGAGCTGTTTGCAGTTGCTCTTGCTTTGGGATGTTTTGGGTGCTTTGTGATGAGAGTTGTAACTCCCATTCGTTGGTAGCTGGTCCTTCGATATACATAGCTGCTGTACGATGAGGAAGATATCCTGTAGCTCTTAAGCTGTCTTAGCACCCTGAGGACAGTATAAACATGGAAAGTGTCAGGTTTGTTAACATTCTTTTAACTTTTGTGTGATTAACTCGGAAATCAATCACCTTTACCACTAATTTGAATTGAATCTAGAGAAACGTATATGGACGAATGTAACCAGTCTTTTGGTCATTAACACATTTATTAAGAAAAAATAGGCTACATTTCGTTGATTGACTGTGTAAAAATGTCTTCAAGTCAGTATATAAATCTACAAAAAGTCTAAATTCTCATACGTTATAAGATTTCTAAAAAAACTGTAACCTGAAGTAGGCATCATTTTCATATTTTCAAATAAATGTCAATACTTTTTTGTAGCTTTTTTGAACAAGACAGACTATCCTCTCTACTGAGGAGCTACATCGGGGTTATTGTAATCACTTAAAATTTTGCAAAGAAAAATTATTTCAGGAACTCTTACACAGAAGTCGGACGCAATGACTAATGACTATAGAAGAAGTCCTACTGTTACTAAAAGCAACGCTTCCCAACGCTTTAACTCCACTCCAGGAAATAGTGCTGCGCTCTACGTGGGATGGCAAAACTTATACTAGCATAGCGTCGGAAGCACACTACGGAGAAGAACGAGTTAGAAAAGTAGCTTCTCATTTATGGCAATTGCTAAGTGAAGTTTGGAAAGAACCGATAAATAAATCCAACTTCCGTCAGACATTGGAACGTCGGGGTTTGAATAGAGCGCAACAGCAGTTAATTCGCGAATTCAACCGTACAGCGATCGCCATATCCCTAGAATTTCCTTGTGGTCCAGTATCCCTAGATTCTAAATTCTACATTCCTCGTCCACCAATTGAACAGCTTGCTTACGCAGAAATAGCACAACCAGGGAGTGTTATTTGCATCAAAGCTCCTAAGAAGATGGGGAAGAGTTCCCTGATCTTACGCATTCTTGCTCACGCAGCTAATCTTGAATACAGCACCGTAAGTTTGGACTTTCAGCAAGCAGACAAAGGAGTATTTGCCAACATCGATAAATTTTTGCGCTGGTTCTGTGCCAATATTACCCGGGAGTTAGGGCTAGAACCAAAACTCAATGATTATTGGAATGAGGAAATTGGCAGTAAAGTCAGCTGCTCTTTGTACTTTCAAGAGTATTTATTGCCTTCTCTGAAAAATCCCCTTGTCTTAGTATTAAACGAGATGGATTGGGTATTTGAGTATCCAGAAATTACCGACGAGTTTCTATCATTGCTACGCTTCTGGTACGAGCAAGCCAAAGGTGTAGAAATTTGGCAAAAACTCCGTCTTGTGTTGGCTTACTCAACGGAAATTTTTCTTGTCCTCAGACTGACTCCATCTCCATTTCATATCGGATTACCACTGAAGTTACCACCGTTTACAAAAGAACAAGTGCAAGATTTGGCACAACGTCACGGACTGGACTGGACAAATGGTTCCGAAGTTGAGAGATTGATGGCAATGGTTGGAGGACATCCTTATTTAGTTCGACTGGCTTTGTATTCTCTCATGGGTAAGGGTGGGTTACAACGGGATTTGGAGCAACTGTTGCAACAAGCACCTACAGAAACAGGAATTTACAACGAGTATTTAAGACAGTATATGCTAGCACTGCGAGAGCAGCCAGAATTGGAAGCTGCTTTTGCTGAGGTCATTTTTGCGACAAGCCCTGTGAAATTAGAGCCAGTTGTTGCATATAAATTACAGAGTATGGGGCTAGTCAACTTGCAAGGCGAGTACTGTACTCCGACATATGAATTGTATCGTTTGTACTTTAGACAGCTTAAAACAAGGCAGGATGGGAACAATTCTCGTGTGAATCAGTTGGAAAAAGAAAACCAGGAATTACGCGTTCTTTCTAGTTTGGATGAACTTACTCAACTGATTAGTCGCCGCAACTTTCACACTCACTTGCAAATAGAGTGGCAAAAAGCTGCTCTTGATCGCACTCCCTTATCACTCATTTTGTGCGACATTGACTATTTCAAAATTTATAACAAGAACTACGGTAATACAGCAGGAGATGATTGTTTACGGCAAATCGCTAAGGTTATTGATAACTGCGTCAAGCGTCTGCTGGATTATAGCAGCTTCTCACAAGTCAGCACTGTTAAGAGTCCTGTATGTACCAGCGATGAACGTACTTCAGTATTAGTTGCTCGTTATGGTGGTGAAGAATTTGCCATTCTCGCTAAAACAGATGCGATGACTGCTATATCTATCGCTGAAAACATCCGCGAGCAAGTCAAAGCATTGGAAATTTCCTGCGAGTATCCTGGTATGGGTGGTCTTCCAGCTAATGTTTTAACTGTCAGTTTGGGCGTTGCTAGCATCATACCAGAATCTGAAACAGAGCCTGAGACTCTGATCAATGCTGCTGAAAAAGCGCTTATTCAAGCAAAACGGAAAGGACGCGATCGCGTTGTCCTGAAATAACTGTTATAGCGGTTTGCAACCCTTGTAATACCTATTCTCTGTAAAAAAAGCACTTAATACTTACTCTTTCACTCTTGGCGTGCTTGGCGTCTTGGCGGTAGCCTGCGGCACGCCGCTGCGCGTCTACGTTTTCTAATATTAAGTGGAGCTTCCTGGAGAATTGGTATAAGGTACACCAAAGAAATAATGAACCACAGATGGACACTCATGGGACACAGATAAATAATTACTTCATTCAATTGAGTTGCGCTATAACTGTTGCACTTTCCCAGAATTATGAATTATGAATGATTATTCTTTTTACAATTCATAATTCATAATTCATAATTTTTAACTATTTGAAACTCCAAGCGGCAAAAGCTAAAGCACCCCAACCTGCGATCAACGCTGCTCCCCCGATTGGAGCGATCGCTCCTAAAGACTTGACACCGCTCAAGCTCAAAGCATACAAGCTCCCTGAGAAAATAGTAATACCAATGATGAACAGCCAGCCACTTGCTAAAAGAATCAAGGGAGGTGACTCGATACGGCTGAGGAGTAGTGCGACGACGAGCAGTGCTAGAGCATGATACATCTGATAACGAGCGCCGATGTCAAAAATTTCTAGCGATCGCTCACTAATTTTTTCCCGCAAAGCATGGGAGCCAAAAGCACCTGCAGCTACAGATAAACCGCCTAGAATGGCTGCTAAGCTCAAAAAAATTTGCGTCATGGGGTTCAATTTCTGCCAAATTCCTCTTTAAATATAAAAATCGTAAGAGATTCCCCCTTCTTCACTTACCTTAAAGTTAGCATTGAATAATTTAGCTTGCTCATCTAGATATTGCCTGGCGGTTGCTGGTGGGAGTTGTGACTGCATTGCAAAGCTGATAAGAGTGATGCGCCCATTATTTTCTTGAATCATCTGATAAAACGTAGATTGTAGCTGATCCTTCGCTTGTGCCTTAATCGCCTTTCTCTCCTGCTGACTTTCACGGTATGCTCCCAATGCTAGCCATACTCCCAGTACTGACGTAGGAACGCCAAAAATTAGACCATTCAACGCAGCATTATCAAGTACACTGATTGCATGTTCATTACGAAAATCTTGAACAGGAATATCTAGATAATCTGCAACTGGTCTCGAACGTGGTGAAATTTCCTTCTGCATATCATTTTTCTGCATGACTGCAGAAGCTGAGAGGGACAAAAACATGAATCCGAGTGTAAGTAGCCAACCCGCAGCCAATTTCTCAGCAGTCTTCATAGTTGTTATCTTTGTGATTAAAACCTTGTCTGTGATTCTAACCTCACTTTCCTCAAGCTTCCACTCACTAGTAAAAACAGCAGCAATACAAGTTGCAATAACTTTTAACTTTCAAGTCAATTGCTCCTCTAACTGTAAGATAAAATACTTTTGTTAATAAATAAATGGAAGAAAAGCTTTAAAATCGCAGCAGAAGATAGAGCTTATCTTGCCGCGATTTTCAGCTTACTGGCGTGTTGCTTCCAATAGGCGAGAGAAATAGAAGCGCGTGCGAGTCATAGACTGGCGTTGCACAGTAAAGCCATTACTTGCCAAAATTTTCACCACATCAGCTTCACGGTGCAGATAGGCGCGAGTCGCTTTACTCGCACCTGGAAAGAAACTCCCTATTTTCTTTAACAAACTTAGGGCAAAGGTTTTCGGTGCAAAACTGAGAATCAGCCGTGACTGTGCTAAAGAACACAAATGAGAAATCATCTCATCTGCTTTTTCCTGAGGATAGTGGATGAGAACGTCCAAGCAAATCACTGTATGATAGCTACCGCTTAACGTTTCTAAATCCTGCACAGCAAATGTGGGATTTTCGCTTCCCAAGATGCTAATGGTTCTTTCTTTGGCTTCCTGTACCATTTTTTCCGAAATATCGCTGGCGTAGACCTTTGCTCCAGCTTCTGCAAGGGGTATGCTGAGACTACCCACACCACATCCAGCATCGCAGATAGATAGACTTGCTAAATTGTTATCGGCTTGGAGCCAGCCTAGTACCTTATCAACTGTTTGTTGATGTCCATTGCGAATATCTAGCTGGACTTTGTTGACTTCGCCATCACCGTAGATACGTCTCCAACGGTCAAAGCCTGTGGAATTGAAATATTCTTTAACTATCGTTTTATCGTCGGCTGCGTTCATGAAACTCAATATCTAACCATTCCAATGCTTCAAAGTACCATGTGTGCGAACCACTAAGAATATCTTTGCTTAGTTGTACGTCTTGACGGGAAATATTAAGACAACAACCGCTGCCATGAGAGTTCTTGTGTATACTCATCTAAATGCCAACGCAGTAATTGATTAGCAGCAGTACCAGAGAGAATTGCTGAGGCGGCAATCGCACTTCGTGGTGCAATGGTAGAAAGTGCGATCGCCCTTTCTACATCACATATTCCCCACTTCACTAAATTTTGCACACCTACCAATAAAGGTAAAGTCGTCCCCGATAAAGTTCCATCTGGGAGCCGTGCCGTTCCATTGTTCACTTCAATTTGCCGATTATCCCAAGGATACACCCCATCAGGCAATCCCAGAGGTGCAAGCGCATCACTGACAAGGAAAAGTTTTTGTTTGTATATCTCGTGTTGCTCTTGTTGAGAAAAAGGGTCACTGCTGGCACGTAGTAAAATTTGTAGCATTGTTGGTGAAACGTGCTGACCATCAGCAATAAAACCACACATAACATGAGGATGGACAATTGCCGCCCCCAACAATCCTGGTTCACGGTGGTGTAATGGTGGCATAGCATTAAAAGCATGAGTCACCATTGTTGCACCTTGTTCAAAAGCACGTTCCGCTTCTGTTGCTGTGGCTTGCGAATGTCCTAAACTGACAGTAATACCCAAAGAACGCAAATAGGTGATGACTTCACCAGTTGGATCTAACTCTGGTGCTAAAGTCATGACTTTCACAATATGGGCGTAATTACCCAAAACCCGCTTGACTTCCTCCAAAGTAAGAGGGAGCAGGTACTCTGCTGGATGTGCGCCACGCTTTTGAGGATTCAAAAATGGTCCTTCTAAATGCACTCCTAAAATTTTGGCACTACCTTCCCCATACAAAGAGCGGTTGGAGGTAAGCTTCATAAAATCAGAGATGACAGCAAGCGATCGCTGAATATTATCTACCGAAGTTGTCACCAAGGTAGGTAAAAAACCGTCCACTCCCACATCCCACAAAAATTCACAAATCTTTACCAATTGGTGAGAATTTTCTGCTGATAAGTCAGGAAACGCCAACCCTAACGCGCCGTTAATCTGCAAATCTACACCGCCCAGGGAAATCCAGTCACCAGCAACATCTAAGACTTGCAAGTCAATTGGCGGAACCCGCTTGAGGACTTTAGACATTGGTAGGATTTGCTCAACTATGCCCTGTGGGTTAATTGAGAGCATCTGCAAATCTAAGCTGCCGGGTACTCGAGCGTTGATAATGTCTACAGGATTACCAATCAGGCTTTGTGTTGCTTCGGTCATCACGTCAGCAAGAAGATAGTTCAATCTGACCTGATTTTAGAGGCATTGACGCACTCTCCTTTGCTACGCCACGGAGATTCTTAAAAGCTGTTCCACAGCAGGCTCAAGCCGTGCTGCTACACCTTTGTTCCTGTTTCTTAGACTCTTAACTAGAGCAGCCTCGTGACTTACTCCCCGCCAGACCGTCTCAACAAGCATTTTAGTTTTACATCCAAGAGGCGTCCCCCCTCAGATGGATTTAAATATTCTGTTTATTTGCCTTTTTCCCAGAAGCCAGTGTCGTTATCGGTTTGCTGGGCATGGAAGCGGAAGACTTTCCTACAATGGTTTCGTGTTGTAACACGCTCTATCTTTAGAGTATGTCAGAATCTGTAAATTGTCCATACAGTTAACTGCACGGTAGGCTCAAGCCTACGTAGGCGGCTTTCATCCCTTGCCGGCATGACGGGTGTGCCCGACTGAGTCGGTCACACCGTCAAGGGTTCTCAGCCTGCCGTCGTTATAGGCAGTGATAAATCAAAAATCGCGCGGATGTCAGCCACTACATACCTCTAAATGAGATGATTATCTACATGAGTGAACGGTTCCACCACTCTCAGTTCTTTACCTGTTGTGGTTGCTTCGATTAGACTTTCTCCTAAATTAAATTTTGAATTTTGAATTTTGAATTTTGAATTGCTTATGACTCCCCTTGTCGGTATTATTATGGGCAGCGATTCGGATTTGCCGACTATGCAAGGCGCGATCGCAGTTTGTGAAGAATTTGGTGTTGCCACACAGGTAGCAATTATCAGCGCCCATCGTACTCCAGAACGCATGGTGGAATATGCCAAATCTGCTCACGAACGGGGCATTAAGGTGATTATCGCTGGTGCCGGTGGCGCTGCTCATCTTCCAGGAATGGTAGCATCTTTAACCCCACTTCCTGTTATCGGTGTTCCTGTTCCTAGTCGTCACTTACAAGGAGTTGATTCATTGTATTCCATAGTACAGATGCCTGCTGGTATACCAGTGGCAACTGTTGCTATAGGTAATGCTAAAAATGCTGGGCTTTTGGCAGTACAAATTCTTGCAACCCAGCAAAGCGAATTACTCGAGAAGGTGCTGCAGTACCGTCAAAACTTGTCGGAATCAGTCATCGCAAAGCAAGCAAAACTAGAACAAGTTGGTTACGAGCAATATTTAAGGCAGATGCAATCACCATAAAAATATAAGTAAAAATATTTATATGTTTGTATAAAAATATACTAGTCTTTTTCCTGCTATAGCCATGAGCATTAGTAGTGGGTGATCTGATGTTTAAAGCTGGGTTCTTCACATCAAGATATCCATAAATAACAGCTTAGGAATATTTTTTATAAAAATTTAATAATTACATTTGACGGTTCTATATTCCTGTTGAAAGATAGCAAGAATGTAACGCGAGTACTGAATTTGAAAGTTTCAAAAAAACTGTATTAAAAACTACAGAATTTTAGTATCACAATTTTCATCATTGTATTGACTTGTTTTTATGTTTTATGCTTTTGAAGCAATGTTTATAGGTGGTTTGTCATACGCTTGAAGACTCAGAAAGGTTCAGTACAAAGCATTTCTATTCAGCACGTAGGAACAAATAAGTGAAGGTAAAAATAAGAACGTAATAGAAAACAAGACAAAATTGGTCCTGTTTGGTGGTTAACTTTTGATTTTTGTCTAAAAAGACCCATTATGCTGTTTTCAAAGACTTCTGTAGGAATGACTAGTCATCTAAAGACTATCTTGTTATGATGAGTTCACTCATTTGGATATTTAATCTTGTCAAAGATAATGCCTAAAGAGTTAATGAAGTAGACTTGACTACTTTGGAAACGACATAATAGTTTTTTAAGAATATTCTTAATAGCTACACAAGTAGCATTACCCACTGCTGAACAGGTTATTTGATATCCTGTTCAAACAACCACTTACTGGTAATGAAAATCAGTGAGTTTAAACAGACAGCTAACCTAAATGGCAAATATCAAAAACAGCTTTTTTTAGCTTTGGGTATTAGCTGTTGATACTCAACATATTTTCTGATTCAGGATGCTTGAGCGCATGATGATAAAAATCCCAAACAAAAACAAATCGAGAAGAAAAAATAGGCAGCGACCAGCAAAATTGTTAGGTAGCAATGCACAATATATATCAAGTGTCAAGAGATTGAATGGAGTCATTAAGCAGTTGTCTCCTAGCTGGCAAGCCTGCATCCCCCTAGCTTGTCTGATTGTGCTGGCGTGGGGTTATACAGCAGTTGCCCAAACGCCTGCTCCAGCAGGACCAACCACAGCAGAACTCAAAGTTGCAATTGACACTCTTTGGGTAGCGATCGCCGCCTTTTTGGTGATTTTCATGAACGCTGGTTTTGGTATGTTAGAAACCGGCTTCTGTCGCCAAAAAAATGCCGTCAACGTTCTTGCTAAAAACTTGATTGTGTTTGCTCTCGCCACCGTTGCCTTTTGGGTGATCGGTTTTGGCTTGATGTTTGGCAATGGCAATGATTTTATTGGATTGAATGGGTTTCTGCTGCAAGGTGCAGATAACAGTCCTGTAACAGGGGATGCTTACAAAGGTGTCTTCAGCGCTCTCAATTGGGCTGGTGTTCCACTAGCTGCCAAGTTTTTATTCCAGTTGGCTTTTGCAGGAACAGCAGCAACAATTGTTTCTGGAGCTGTTGCCGAACGGATTAAGTTCCTTGACTTCTTAATTTTTAGCCTGCTACTTGTAGGCATTGCTTACCCCATCACTGGTCACTGGGTTTGGGGTGGTGGTTGGCTAGCAGACAGAGGTTTCTTTGATTTTGCGGGTTCTACAGTCGTTCACTCTGTTGGTGGCTGGGCAGCTTTAATGGGAGCAGCATTCCTGGGACCACGCATTGGAAGATATCAAGACGGGCAAATGGTTGCCTTGCCTGGTCACAACATGAGCATTGCCACCTTAGGCTGTTTAATTCTGTGGTTGGGTTGGTTTGGTTTCAACCCCGGTTCAACTATGGCTGCTGATCCAAATGCCATTAGTCACATTGCCTTAACCACCAACTTAGCAGGTGCTGTCGGTGGACTGGCTGCCACAGCTACAGCTTGGTTATATCTGGGTAAGCCAGACCTTTCCATGATTATCAATGGTATTTTGGCTGGTTTGGTTGCTGTTACAGCAGGTTGTGCTTACGTCACTCTCGGCGGTGCTTTTATCATTGGTTTAGTAGCCGGAATTGTGGTAGTTTTCGCTGTGACTTTCTTTGACAAACTCCGTATTGATGACCCCGTCGGAGCTACCTCGGTTCACCTCGTATGTGGTATTTGGGGAACTCTAGCGGTTGGTCTGTTTGCTGTCGGTCCTGGTGTAGCACAATTCCCCTGGTATACTGATGGTCTTGGTCCTGCAAAGGGTTTATTTGCAGGTGGTGGCTTAGGTCAATTCTTTACTCAGTTGCTTGGTGTTCTCTCTGTTGGTGGTATAACCGTTCTCCTCAGCACCATCTTTTGGTTAGCACTTAAGGCGACTTTAGGTATCAGAGTCACTAGAGAAGAGGAGATTGAAGGCTTGGATATTGCCGAACACGGTATGGAAGCATACAGCGGATTTGTCAAAGAGGCTGGTGCAAGTGGATTTTCCGATCCAGCTAGCCACGCTGGTGGAGTTTCGCGCAGGGGAGATTTACCGACAACTTTATAATTTCTAGGCTTTATAGTTCTAGGTTGTTTGATTTTTTAGCTGATTAGCGATATACCCACCCTCTTTGTCTTTTGTATAGGGGGTGGGTTTAAATTTTCTACTGCTTGAATAAAACAGAAAGTCAAAGTATGAGAATACACAATTTTAAATAATTAACAAGTATATTTAGCCGGATTTTTTTATTAAAATTTCGCAAAAGTCAAGTTTTCGTAATATTTCATACGGAATCACAGTATCACACAATGCTCAAATCTATTTACCTAACACAAAACTGTTAGTGCAAAAGGACAAAAAAGTGTTGAAAAAAGTATTGATCATCGGGGTTAGCGCTCTACTGCTTTTGGGTGGACCGCTCATAGGTAATGCCTTTGCTGCACCCGTTGATGTCAACGCAGCAATTTCTAATGCTCAAACGGCTGCCGATACAGCATTTATGTTGATTTCAGCAGCCTTGGTGCTGCTGATGACGCCCGGACTGGCGTTTTTCTATGGTGGATTTGTGCGATCGCGCAACATCCTCAACACTCTGATGATGAGCTTTGTGCTGATGGCAATTGTAGGAGTTACCTGGATTCTCTGGGGCTATAGCCTTGCCTTTGCTCCAGGTAACGCCATCATCGGTGGGTTGGAGTGGTTTGGTTTAAATCGTGTGGGATACGAGCTAACCGATTATCTCAAAGGGTCAAACCCCGCTGAGGTGCTTTCCTACGCTCCGACGATTCCGCATCAGGCATTCATGATTTACCAAGCCATGTTTGCCATTATCACCCCAGCACTGATTTCAGGGGCGATCGCAGAGCGGATGAACTTCACAGCATACTCTTTGTTTGTGCTGCTCTGGTCAACATTTATTTACAGCCCTCTGGCACACATGGTTTGGGCTAAAGGTGGATTGTTGGGCTTGTACGGCGGCTGGGGTGCCCTCGACTTTGCTGGCGGTACAGTCGTCCACATCAGTTCTGGGGCTTCTGCCTTGGTTGCGGCGATCGTCCTCAAACCTCGCAAAACCTATCCTGAGCGCCTCAGCCCTCCTCACAACGTTCCTTTTATTTTGCTGGGAGCAGGCTTGCTGTGGTTTGGCTGGTTCGGCTTTAACGCTGGTAGTGCTTTGGCTTCTGGTCCCTTGGCAACAGCCGCTTTTGTTGCCACGAATACAAGTGCGGCGGCGGGGGCTTTAACCTGGCTGATTTTGGAAAAAGTCTTACCGAAGAAAGGCAGAGGGCAGAGGGCAGAGGGCAGAAGGAAAGAAGGTAAGCTTTGATACAAAAATAAGTCCTCTGTTCTCTGCCATAAGGTTTAAAGCCCCTGAATTTATTTATGGAGAAAAATAAACGCGTAGCAACTTTATTAAATCCCCCGAATTCATTCGTGGGGACGCCTTCTGCCTTCTGCCTTCGTACTTCTGCCTTCTTAAGTGGTAAACCAACAGCAGTCGGAGCAGCGACAGGAGCAGTTGCAGGCTTGGTAGGCATCACTCCAGCCGCAGGATTTGTCACACCAGTAGCAGCAATCTTGATTGGTAGCATTACCGCTTTTGTTTGCTTTTATGCTATTACCTTCAAGCACAAACTGCAAATTGATGATGCCCTAGATACATATCCCGTTCATGGCGTAGGCGGTACAGTGGGAGCAATTCTCACAGGCATCTTTGCTACCACTACAGTCAACTCAGCAGGGAAAAATGGCTTGTTGTATGGCAATCCCGGTCAATTGATTCCACAAATCTTAGCAACTGTTGTTGCCTATATCATTGGTGGCGTGGGTACCTTCATCATTCTGAAAATTGTAGATGCCACAGTTGGTCTGCGGGTTAAGGAAGAGGCGGAATTACAAGGCTTGGATATCAACGAACACGGTGAAGAAGGTTACAACGAGGAGTTCACAGACCGCATTAATTTCAGCAGCAAGCAGTAGGATTTATTCGCGTATGCGTCTAAAATCTGAGTCAAAGATTTGGTAAGTCTTGCTACTCGTGTCTACTCCTGCAAAAACCTTTCCAACCTGGGCATTTTTCTCTGTACTCACCAACATTGTTCTCATGTTGACGGTCGCCCTGCTCATTTATCGACAGCAGAGAGCGACTACTTTTTTGGGAACAATCACTTCCCCCACACAAGTCAATCGAGACACTCAACCCCAAGCTGTCACACCTAACTTAGGTCGGCGTCACAAACTGAATTATCAGCAATGGATAGACATCCTTAAACAAGAAGCCAAAGTAGCCGCCCAAAAGCGTCCTCAGCATTTAACCATACTATTGGGAGATTCTTTGAGTTTGTGGTTTCCTTCTGAGTTATTACCCCAAAACAAAAATTGGTTAAATCAAGGAATCTCTGGGGAAACGAGTACAGGATTATTAAAAAGATTAGAACTATTCAACTCCACCCAACCAGAAACAATTTTTGTGATGATTGGGATTAATGACCTAATCCGGGGCGTAAGCGATAAGATAATTTTAAACAATCAGTTGCAAATTATACGTTATCTCAAAAAAGCTCATCCGCAGACGCAAATCGTTGTGCAGTCCATTTTACCGCATGGAGGAGAACAGACAACTTGGGAAAAGCGAGAAAAACTTTTGGCGATTTCCAATGGTCGCATTCGCTTCTTGAACCAGCAGCTCCAAGCTATCGCTCAAAAAGAAGGCGTGAAATATTTGAATTTGCATCCATTATTTGCTGACAACCAAACTAACCTCCGCCTCGAACTGAGTACAGATGGGTTACATCTCAATTCACAAGGTTATTTAGTTTGGAGTTCTGCCTTGCAATTATATAGCCAAATTGAACTCGAAGCACAGAAAAAATAATTTTGCGCAAAGCGGCAAAGAAATTCTTAGCGTCTTAGCGTCTTTGCGCGAGAAAATGATAAGTGGCAATTTAAGAGAAAAAACAATGGATACCAAAGCTTTTAAACGTTCGCTCCAACATTCAGAAAATTATCATCGTAAAGGATTTGGTCACCAAGCAGAAGTCGCGACTCAGTTGCAATCTGAATATCAAAGCAATTTAATTCAGGAAATTCGCAATAACAACTACACTCTGCAAAAAGGAGATGTTACTATCCGGTTAGCAGAAGCCTTTGGCTTTTGTTGGGGTGTAGAACGTGCTGTGGCGATGGCTTATGAAACCCGCAAGCACTTCCCCACTGAGCGCATTTGGATGACGAATGAGATTATTCACAATCCTTCTGTCAATCAGCGGATGGTGGAGATGGAAGTAGGATTTATCCCGGTTGAAGCAGGTAAAAAAGACTTTTCTGTTGTCGAGCCTGGGGATGTCGTTATTCTACCAGCTTTTGGGGCAAGTGTTCAAGAAATGCAGTTGCTGAACGAGAAAGGTTGCAAAATTGTTGACACAACTTGCCCTTGGGTTTCTAAGGTTTGGAATACTGTTGAAAAACACAAAAAAGTCGATTACACATCAATTATTCACGGCAAATATAAGCACGAAGAAACTGTCGCTACAAGTTCCTTCGCAGGAAAATATCTGATTGTGCTCAATATGGAGCAAGCAGAATATGTTGTTAACTACATTTTGAATGGAGGAAACCGAGACGAATTCTTAGCAAAATTTAGTAAAGCTTGTTCCGCTGGATTTGACCCTGATAAAGATTTAGAACGGGTTGGCATTGCGAACCAAACCACAATGCTTAAAAGTGAGACCGAGCAAATTGGTAAACTGTTTGAGCGGACAATGATGAAAAAGTATGATCCTAGTGAGTTGAATCAGCATTTCCAAAGCTTTAATACGATTTGTGATGCCACCCAAGAACGGCAAGATGCAATGTTGGGGTTAGTCGAACAAAAGCTAGATTTGATGATAGTTATTGGTGGGTTTAATTCATCGAATACGACACAATTGCAACAGATTGCAGTCGAGCGAGAAATCCCTTCTTATCATATCGATAGTGAAGTGCGCATTCTGTCAGGAAATTGTATAGAACATCGGGAATTAAGCGGCAATTTGAAAATTACAGAAAACTGGTTACCAGATGGGGAAATTGTCGTTGGAATTACCTCTGGTGCATCTACGCCAGATAAGGTGGTGGAAGATGTGATTGAGAAGATTTTGCAATTGAAGGCGACAGCGGTGGTATAAGAACCTCACTCCCCTAACCCCCTTTCCACAAGCACCAGAGGGGGAGCTATTTTCGCCTCCTCCTTGCGCTTAGGGATTAGGGGTCGGGTGAAAACCGTATTGCACCGAAATGTAAACTACTATAAGAGTGGTATTCATTTAAGAGTTAAAATTATAATAATGAAGGTTTGATTTATGAATTCATTAATATCATGACAGGTGCTGAACCTTTAATCTCAGTTGCCATAGCATCAGCAGTCAGTAGTGTAGCCGTTCCCATTTTCCAGAGTATCTGGGGAGGCTGAGGTCTGCTTCTCGGTCGGTTTAACAAAAATCTAAATAAGCAAACCAAACAAATTCTCTTTGTATTTTAAAAATATGAAAAAAACTATAAGGAACGTCATGGCATCCTGAAAGTATTAGGAATGCGGCAGCCTCTGGAATGAGAATCTGTATATACTGGTGTGCAATTTTTGGATGGTGGGGCTATCCATCGTTTTGAATCGAGATCTATTTTAGACATTGATTGACAACCTTTTACAAATTTGGCTCAATGCTTTCAATCTTTCTCCAGAAACGATCAATTTATCTCAGGAAGAAAGTGCAGTACTTAACAAGTATCTCTATGCAAATTAGTTCATAATTCAGTGCAAACAAGCACCAGTGCGGGTATCAGCCAAAATCTGGCAAGCAATTGAAGAACGGATGTTGTTAGTTCCGGACAATTGAAATCTTGTGGTGAAGTTAAAGTCAAAATAGGAAGTGGAAAGATAAACGCTCTATGAGTTCATTACAACAAGTTAAGGGCAAGAAAACTCGAACTTTGACAGCGATCGTGTATTGGGAAGAAGATGTTTACGTAGCACAATGTCCAGAGGTGGGAACTGCAAGCCAGGGAGAGACAATAGAAGAAGCCATTGCCCATTTAAAAGAAGCAACAGAACTTTATTTAGAAGAGTTCCCGCTTCCTGAAACAGCACCTCGTCTGTTGCTAACGACGTTTGAGGCAATTTGTGCCTAAGCTTCCACGAGTACCAGCTTGTGAAGTCCTTTATGTTCTAGAACGCTTAGGTTTTGTTCAAGTACGACAGCGTGGAAGTCATGTGATTTTGAAGAAACAAATTATGGCAAAAGGCGAAGAGCAAAAAGTGATTGAAGTTGGTTGTGTTGTGCCTCTCCATCGTAAAACGATGGCTATTGGCACGTTAAAGAGTATTCTCAATCAAGCTGGAGTTTCAGTGGAAGAGTTTCTAAATATTCTGTAGAGTGATTCAACGCAAGCTGTGTTGTCTGTCTTGAAAAGTTTGCTCTGTGGGGAAACCTTCCTCACAACTTTTCTCTGCGCCTTTTGGAAGAAGAAGTGTAACAAAGTTGTAACGACAATCAAAGTATTACTTTGGTCTTGGACACAGTGATAAGCGTTTGATGCATACAATAGAAAAAAAGTCAACAAAAAAAGCCTGGGCACAAGCCCTTGCCCAACCCGCTAAAGAATTCCCTCGCACCCAACTGCAAATCCTCTCTGGCAAAATACCTGAAGGCTTACGCGGCACACTCTACCGTAACGGTCCTGGAAGGTTACAACGCGGCGGTATAAGCGTGGGACACTGGTTTGATGGAGATGGCGCGATTCTTGCTGTACATTTTACGGATGCAGGTGCAACCGCAGTCTACCGTTACGTGCAAACTGCTGGTTATCAAGAAGAAGGAGCAGCAGATCAGCTGCTTTACGGCAATTATGGCATGACTGCACCGGGACCAATTTGGAATCAATGGTTGAAACCACTTAAGAACGTTGCCAATACTTCAGTGCTGGCATTACCAGATAAATTACTAGCACTGTGGGAAGGCGACAACCCCCACGCCCTCGACTTGCAAACACTCCACACTTTGGGGAAAGATGATTTAGGAGCGTTGAATAATGGATTGCCTTATTCTGCCCATCCCAAAATTGACCCCAAAACAGGTAAAATTTTTAACTTTGGCATATCCCCTGGATTGAATGGGGTACTAAATATTTACAAGAGTGATTCCACAGGTAAAATTCTGCAAAAAACCTCGTTTCAACTCGATGGTTTCCCGTTAATACATGATTATGTCTTCGCTGGGCAATATCTTGTATTTTTCGTTCCTCCGCTGCGGTTAAACGTCCTACCAGTGTTAACTGGATTTAGCTGCTACGGTGATTCTTTTGAGTGGAAACCGCAATTGGGTACTCAGGTTCTCGTATTTGACAGCGAAACTCTATCTCTGGTGAGTCGCGGCGAAACTGAACCTTGGTACCAGTGGCATTTTGGCAACGGTTACATAGATGATACTGGATTAATCATTGCTGATATCGTCCGCTATCAAGACTTCCAAACCAACGAGTATTTAAGACAAGTGGCGACAGGTGAAACTCATACGCCTGCTGTAAGTACTTTATGGGAAGTGCATCTTGACCCTAAAACAGGTAAGGTACAAGGAATTGGGGAAATCATGGATCGCCATTGTGAATTCCCGATTGTACCACTGCAAGACCGGGGACAAAGCAAGAGCGAAACTTATGTGACGCTGCATCGGCAAGGAGTAGATAATAGGAAAGAAATATTTGGGGCGATCGCCCGGTTCGACCACAAAACCGAAACCCTGACAATAGCTGACTGTGGCGAAAATCGCTATCCTTCAGAACCAATCTACGTTACAGATAGCGAAAATCCTCAACAAGCATGGATAATTACGGTTGTGTACGATGGTAATTCCGATAGTAGTGAAGTTTGGATATTCGATGCCGATAGGCTAGACGAGGAACCTGTTTGTAAACTGGGATTACCAGGCGTTATTCCTCACAGCTTCCACGGTACTTGGAAACCAGCTTAGTGAAGTAGGTTGAGTTGAGGAATTTAAACCCAATCATTCAACCATTTTTTCTTAACTTGAACGGTAGTAAAACTTAACATACAACGACTACTGGTCAGGGTCAATTCCTAGCTCCCTTAACTGTGCTGCTAGTCGTTCAGCGCGTTGTTGTGCTTCCTCGGCGCGTTGTTGTGCTTGTTGTGCTACTTGTTCTGCCCGCTGTGCCCGTTCCACCCCTGTCGGCAGAACATTACCCTCATTGTCACACCAGCGTAACCAAATATCCTGCTTGCTTTCAAACGCTCCTTCCCATAACGTCAATCCTAACCCTATTTCCTCCAACCAAAAGCTGTCCATCTCTACGTAATGTCTCCCCTCTAATCGATAAGCACGTAAAGTTTTATCTTCCAAAACTTGCAGTGGGTCAAATACAATGTAATAACCCACTCCCATACGCGCATAACCCTGCAATTTACTACCTAGTTCATTGCCTTCACGGTTCGAGACAATTTCAATAACCACATCGGGAGATTTGCCAAACTCCCAAACTAAGTAAGTACGGTTCTTCTTTTGCCGCCAGTCTTCCGGTATGGTAACATCCAAACTCAGGAAGATATCTGGCACCAAGGGCGGCAAACCTATACCGTAAAATACTCCTACATTTGCAGCTGCAATAAATGTCCCATAACCCGTGGGAGGAAGCCAAGAACTATAAAGAACTTCCGTCAATAGACGCTGTTGCTTTTCAGAAAGAAAATTGTCCAAAGGCGCATCATCTTCTATAACTAAATGGCTGATATCTGGGGAGGGAAAGATATCAATTGGTGAAGCCTCTTGAACCATAAGTTTACCAGCTTGTAAATCAGGTTGCCTTGCCTACAGTTTAATAGAATTGAAATAAAGCATATAGACATTACTACTGATTCAACAAAGTTACCAATGACCACTTCATCCCGTCGCTATCACATTACTACCTTCGGTTGCCAGATGAACAAAGCCGATTCAGAACGCATGGCTGGCATTTTAGAAGACATGGGCTTTGAATGGTCAGAAGACCCAAATCAAGCAGATTTAATCCTATACAACACTTGCTCTATCCGGGATAATGCGGAAAAAAAAGTATATTCCTATCTAGGTAGGCAAGCAAAACGCAAGCACGAGCAACCAGACCTCACCTTAATTGTTGCAGGTTGCGTTGCTCAGCAGGAAGGCGAAGCGCTATTGCGGCGCGTACCAGAATTAGATTTGGTGATGGGACCACAACACGCGAATCGCTTGAAAGATTTGCTACAACAAGTGTTGGACGGCAACCAAGTTGTGGCAACCGAGCCAGTTCATATTATGGAAGATATCACCAAGCCACGGCGTGATAGTAGTGTGACCGCTTGGGTGAATGTCATTTACGGCTGTAACGAACGCTGCACTTACTGTGTGGTTCCTAATGTCCGAGGTGTTGAGCAATCTCGTACACCAGAAGCAATTTGGGCAGAAATGGCACAACTCGGGCGACAAGGTTTCAAAGAAGTCACCTTACTTGGTCAAAATATTGACGCTTATGGGCGGGATTTGCCGGGAGTGACACCAGAAGGTCGCCATTTGCATACCTTGACAGATTTACTTTATTATGTACACGATGTGCCAGGGATAGAGCGGATTCGGTTTGCAACTTCCCATCCGCGTTATTTCACCGAACGGCTGATTAAAGCTTGTGCAGAATTACCCAAGGTGTGTGAACACTTTCATATCCCCTTTCAATCTGGGGATAATGAAGTGCTCAAACGTATGAGTCGGGGTTATACTCACGAGAAATATCGCCGGATAATCGACACAATTCGGCGGTATATGCCGGATGCGTCGATTAGTGCAGATGCAATTGTGGGTTTCCCCGGAGAAACGGAAGAACAGTTTGAAAATACGCTGAAGCTGGTAGATGATATTGGCTTTGACCTATTGAATACCGCTGCATATTCGCCACGTCCAGGAACACCAGCAGCAGTGTGGGATGAACAATTGAGTGAAGAGGTGAAGAGCGATCGCCTGCAACGACTCAACCATCTCGTTTCTATTAAAGCAGCAGAGCGATCGCAGCGTTACATGGGACGCATCGAAGAAGTGCTGGTAGAAGACCAAAATTCCAAAGACAAAACGCAAGTGATGGGACGCACCCGTGGAAACCGTCTCACCTTCTTCACAGGTGATATTAATGAACTCAAAGGCAAGCTGGTTAAGGTAAGAATTACCGAAGTTCGTGCTTTTAGCTTGACGGGTGAACCCGTAGAAGTGCCGGAAGCTGTACTCATTCCTAGCTGAACTGCAAAAGCGGATTCATGCACAGTAGAAAGAGTGCAAACCTCATTCACTGTCTCCAGTCATGATAAGTATAAGAAGTATTACGAGTTCAAAAAAATAATAAGCAAAGAGCATGGATAACACAAACGAAGTTGATAGCACTGCAAATAGTTCGGGTCAGAATACAACAGATACTGAAGCGAACATTATTTCTCAGCCATCATCTAACGAATCAAAACCAATTCCTAAAACAATTGACATAGATGGTCAGCGTCCGGTGGACCCAAGTACTTTTGAGGTTAAAGGTACCTTCGACATAGATGGTCAGCGTCCAATTGTTTCAAGTGATATTCAGATTCAGGACACAATTGACATAGATGGTCAGCGTCCGATTGCCAAGAGCGATTTTCAGGATCATGATATCATCGCTGTAGACGGCAAGCGTCCAATTGACAAGAGTGATTTAGAAGTTAGGGATACTCTCGATATAGACGGTCAACGTCCAATTGCTAAGAGTTCTTTTCAAGTTGAAAGTACTCTTGAGGTAGATGGTAGCCGTCCAATCACTTCAAATAACACTGAAAAGTCTGAAATTACAACAGATTATGTAGACTAGTATCACGCGCTTGATGTTAGTGGAAGGCAAGTTTTTTTGTTTACAACGTAGCGCTCATTCTTATGTTCCTAAAACTGTAACAATTGGGCGCTACTGGCATGAAAATTGGAGGAACTCCCGCTCGTTGTGCTAGGCTATCTGAATTTAATGCGTGAGCGAGGTATTTCAGATGACGAAGCTGCGGGTGGGATTGCTGTTTGGTGGTCGTTCGGGAGAACATGAAGTTTCTATAAGTTCAGCAAGGGCGATCGCCAACGCCCTCAGTGCAGACCAAAATACTGCTAAATACGAAATACTGCCTTTTTACATCCAGAAAGATGGACGTTGGTTGGCTGGGGACACACCGCAACAAGTCTTAAAATCAGGAACACCCCAGCAATTGCCAGATTCTACTACGCCAAGTACTCATTCTGAATTATCAGTTGCCAAAACTCAAACTCTCAGCCCTTGGCAATCTCCTTCCCAAGTCGCTGAAGTGGATGTTTGGTTTCCCATTCTCCATGGTCCTAATGGTGAAGATGGGACAATTCAAGGGTTACTCACTTTGATGCAAGTTCCCTTTGTTGGTTCTGGAGTGTTGGGTTCGGCGGTGGGAATGGACAAAATTGTTATGAAAACAATCTTTGCCCAGACAGGATTGCCACAGGTAAAATACAAGGCGTTAAATCGAGGGCAAATTTGGTCGAATCCTTGTGTTTTTCCGAAACTGTGTGATGAAATTGAGGCAACTTTGGGCTATCCGTGCTTTGTTAAACCTGCGAATTTAGGTTCATCGGTGGGGATTGCCAAAGTGCGATCGCGGCAAGAATTAGAAGCAGCATTAGATAACGCCGCCAGCTATGACCGAAAGATCATCGTAGAAGCTGGAGTTGTCGCACGAGAATTAGAGTGTGCTGTTTTAGGAAATGACAGTCCCAAAGCTTCAGTTGTCGGTGAAATTACTTATAATGCTGAATTTTATGATTACGAAACTAAATATACAGAAGGCAAAGCAGATTTACTGATTCCAGCACCTGTACCAGAAGCTGTGACTCGTCAAATTCAGCAAATGGCTTTGCAAGCATTTGCAGCAGTTGACGCGGCTGGATTAGCAAGAGTAGATTTTTTCTACGTGGAAGCTACGGGAGAAGTTTTCATCAACGAAATCAACACTTTTCCAGGTTTTACAGCAACAAGTATGTATCCGCTACTTTGGGCGCATAGCGGCGTCTCTTTCCCCGAATTAGTTGATAAATTAATCCAACTTGCTCTTGAAAGACATTCTGCTTTTCCAACAAGGGAATAGAAAATTCATTGCCAGTATGTGCGCTGCAAAAAGTACTAAAACATACCGAATATAGCTACAAAAATATCGGATTGAGTCGCTTTCTTGAAAAAAGATACTTAAATCCAAAATTTTTCTACGGATACACGATGATTGACCCTTCAGTACAATCAATAACTGGAGGGTATAAATCTGAAAGCCATCATGGAAAATAGCCAGAGTGTACAGCAGCAGTCATCTCAAGCAGAACCATCCGTACCCGAGTCGGGGAAGAGAATTCGAGGACGAACAGGGAGCAAGAATCCTCTGATACATCTGCTTGTACATTACCCCTGGCTATTGCCGACGGGGCTGTCAGGGATTTTTGTAGGGGCAAGTGCTTTTTCCTTATACAGCTTGACCCATGTAGGGCGTATCGAACAGCAAGAACCAGAAATAGCAGAAGCTGAGGTTGTACAACCAATCAACACGCCCTCTGAGAATACCAATCCCATGCCTCTATGGATGGTGCTTGCTATTATTCTTAGCTGTGCTAGTGGTAGCTTAATATTATTCCTACTGCTAAATCGTCCAACGCAGCGTCAAAAGGTCAAGAATCACATTAACCGTCATCAGGCACGCTTAGCACAACGTCCCCAAAATGTAGAACCACGTCCGAAAAATCTGCCAGTTTTTGTGCCATCTCAAGCAAAAACCCGCGTTGTACCAATTCCAATTAAAACGCAACCTGTAGTCACAGTTTTACCACCACAGCAAAACCTCTCGCGCAGTCAGGGGAAAGAATCTTTGGCAAATACTTTAGATATACGCAAACACACTCCATTGTCTTCAATATTACGCAAAGATTAAAAAATATATAATTCGTAACTGTCTGTCAACAACGAATTACCGTAGAAAATGGAACCGACGATTCGTCGTGTGACTCAAGCTGAGGTGCCCGCACTTCACGAAATTCTTTTGGCATGCGGTCTCGATTTAAAAAACCGCTTCGGGCTGAATTACTGGTTAGCACCAATCTATCCACTTGAGAATATGCTCAAAGATGCAGATGAGCATGAGGTTTATGCACTCACAGTGGGTGAGAATTTAATTGGTACTTTCACATTGGAGATGACGACAGAGGTTCCATTCACCTATATCAAGTATGGAAATATTATTTGGCAAGTTTGGGATGTTCCTGCGGTGTACGTACATAAACTAGCGATACTTCCAATTTGGCAAGGACAAGGACTAGGGACGTGGTGTATGCAAGCGATTGAGGAACTTGCATCGGCTGGAGGTTCTCATGCTGTACGGGTGGATGCAGTAAAAACGCACCAAAAGCTTTTGTCCTTCTATGCAAACCGAGGTTATCAGCAGGTAGGAGAACTTATTTTTAACTCAGATAATATGTGGGTTGATGCTATTGTCTTCGAGAAGGTTTTGCTGAGAGACAAGCCTTAGGCTTAGGCTTTCTACTGACAACATTAAACAGCCTGTTCAATAATATCAGCAGCCCTGCTCACTCCTCCTGTTCGCTCAATAGCTTCTTGTAACCGAGTTGCATTTTCTTTGTACGACTTTTGTGTACATACTCGTTTGATAGTTTCTCGTAAAGAGGGAACACTTAAGCGAGAAAGTGGCACAAATTCCCCTGCGCCACTCCATGCAATACGTGCTGCGACTCCTGGTTGGTCGTCGGTGACTGGTAGAGCAACCATCGGCACACCGTAACTAAGTGATTCTAAGGTAGTATTGAGCCCGCCATGAGTTATATTGAGGGTAGCTTTTTGTAGTAGTTCTAGTTGCGGTGCATATTTTACTACTAAAGGACTTCCGGGTAGGTTTGGGAATGCTTCTGGATCAAGTCCACCACCAAGGGAAATGACGAGTTGGGCGTCTAGGTCTGCACAGGCTTCTGCTATGGTGCGAAAAACATAATCAAGATGATTTTGCATAGTTCCCATTGAGGCGTATATCAGCGGTTTGCCGTTTAATTTCTCGAAGGGGAATTCTACAGGTTGTCTTTCTATAGAGTTATGGAATGGTCCTGTGAAGTGGAAGTGTGGCGGTAATTGACGAGGAAATTCAAATTCGCTTATGTGGCGGGTGATGATAGCAAGTTTGGAGAAGATATCGTTAGTGTGCTTGTATGCAGGTAAATTCCACTTTTGGCGATATTGCCAGATGACTTGCCAAACGGGTTGTGCTAAGCGGTCAACTAGGCTGTAGGCGACGCGGTTACACAGTTGTGCCCACAATGCGGGATTATATTGCCAGGTTGTAGCGATAGGAGGGATGGTTGGGTCTTGGTAAAAGGGTAATACACAGCATACAGTGACATAGGGAAGGTTGAGATGGTCGGCAATTGTCCCTCCCTCAAAGACAGACAAGTCTACTAGCAGTACCTCTACACCATGTTGTTTTATGATTGCTGGAGCTTGTTGCAGTCTGGTTTGAGCCATGTGTGCAAATCTTTGTAAAGTGTCGCGTATGTTGGCTAAAGCTCTGGGTTTTTCTGCTTTTGCAGGTAGTGTTTGGGCTTCCCTACCTGACTTAAAGTCGGTGGCAGAATATATGTCGCACAAGTTAAAATCTGCTGCTTGTGCTTTAGTTTGTGCACCTGCACTACTAAAGACGGTGACACAATGTCCCCGTCGTTGGAGTTCGCGTCCAAGCGGAAAGATTGTGTTCAAGTGACCAGTAGCCTCTAGACAGAGAATGCCAAAATGAGTCATTGCTTTAACCTCTCAATAGTCTATTGCCAAGAACGTCAACGGGTCATCACAACAAGCCCTATGAAGCTTTAAGCAGCACAGGACTTACGCAAAATACCTCTCAAACTCTCATTCCTCCGTGTCCTCTGTGCCTAGTAAGGTTTGATTCTTCCGTTACTTGTGCGTAAGTCCTACAGCAATCTGATTGAATGTCAAACGTTCATCAAAAAGCCACCAAGAAAGAAACCCAAGTCCTCCAGAAGCGGGATAGCACAGATAGGGAGGCGATCAAGTGCTTTGGCAAACAGAAGCAACCCTGTGCTGTAAGCAATAACACCAGGGATCAATTAGGGAGAGGCGATCGCTCGAATAAAGCAAAGAACCTGTGCTTAACTCATTGACAGCTATCTGTTGTTGGTAAAAGTTTATCCACCACTGCTTGCAAAGCTCGCTCCAACCTCTGTTGTGGCGATAATCCAGGGTAGTCAAAATACCCCACTAACTCTAGTCCCACGTGCCCATGAAGCGTTGCCCAAATTATACGAGCAATCTCCCACGCATCATCTCCAGGGACATTGCCTGGTGCAATAGAATCCTGAACAGCTTGAACTAAAAGTTGAAAATTTTCTAGACCCAACAGACGATTTGTATCCGAAGGAGTGTATGTGGGAATCACTTTGAGAAACATGATCGAGTAGTAAGTCGAGTTACTTAAGGCAAACCCTCGGTAAGCATGACAAAGAGCGTAGATGTAGTCTCGTGGGTTACCTGGATAAGGAACTGCTTCTAACGCTTGTCGCAATATATCAAAGCCTCTCAGATACAGTTCATCAACTAACCCCTGCTTGCTGCCAAACATCGTGTAAAGCACAGTCGTTGAGCAGCCTACCAGCTGCGCGATTCGTCGCATGGTTAAAGCAGTCGGTCCCTCGCGCACGAGAAGATTGCTAGCATCGTCCAGAACTTTCCTCCGTAAGGTTTGTTGATGCTGCTCTTGAGCTACACGGTAGTTTGTAACGCCGCTATTATTGATAACACTGTTATTTTCCATAACATTGTTGTAGCACGTTCTCGAAGAAAGTCAACCCTATCACATCACACGCAAGCTAATATTTTCTTTTTGTCCAAACTCCAATACCTTTGAAGGGCGTTGGAAATGAAGGAAGTACGCAAAAGAATTGGAATAAAGTTTTAAGGTAAACGTAAGAAAAGCTCGTCTTTCATTAGAAGAGCAGGCAGAAGTCAGAAGACATTGAATTGTAAATTGCTACGGATTAAGGGGTGCGACCCATCATTTATTGACTTCAATTAAGGGGGGTGTGACCCATCATCAATTCAAATAAGATTAAGGGGGTGTGACCCATCATTTATTGACTTCAATTAAGGGGTATAACCCCACATTATTTACAATAAAAATAACAAAAAAGCTAGCTAGGAAAAGCTTTTCAGGCAATTTCAGCTATAATGAAAGCTAGCCAATACAGAAGACCATTTGGCTAAACAAAAGAAAACAACGTTTGATAAATTAGCAATTTGTGATGTTCTTGACATTTTTTTAAACAAATAAAAAACTTGCCAAAATGGCAACTGACATATGAGGAATGTGGTTAAATTAAAGAAGGTAAACGACTTCAAGGGTGTTGTTATCGGGGTGTATCACATACCAAATTAAATGTGATACACTTTCTACCAAAAAACCAAGGATACAAATAGAAAGTATATCTTTCAATGATGTACTCACTAGTTGTAATAACAAAGAAATATCAATAATTAGGTTTACATTTGCCGCACCAGGAATGTTCAGCCCGTACGGGCGTTGTCCTTGACCTGCACATTAGCCCCCTAAATCATGGCAGCGTCTGTACATATTCCTGTCTCTTCAGCGGTAAATGCAAGTGGGAGCGTGATAGCGTTTGGTATGCTTGCTCCCACTCTTTTTTTTATATATTTCATCAATTTTTTTAATCTTACAAAAATAACTTATAGAGGGGTATCACCCCACATTCAGCTATTGAAAACGAAACAATTGACAGTAGGAAAGCATTTTCTCTGCTGACAGTATACAAATGAAATCTCTCGAAGCTTAATCTGTGATAAAAAGAGTAACAAAAGCAAGCATTAGGCTACTTTCAAGGCAATTTACACTATAATTTCAGGTAATCCAGATAGAAGATCATGGGAGGTAAATAAAAGAGAAACTATTTTTAGAAATCACTGTATTGTGCTGTTGTATGCAGTTTAAAAGATAAATAAAAAACTTGCCAAAATGGCAACTAAGCTATGAGTAATCTGGTTAAATTAAAGAAGGTAAACGACTTCAAGGGTGTTGTTATCGGGGTGTATCACATACCAAATTAAATGTGATACACTTTTTACCAAAAAACCAAGGATACAAATAGAAAGTATATCTTTCAATGGTGTACTCACTAGTTGTAATAACAAAGAAATATCAATAATTAGGTTTACATTTGCCGCACCAGGAATGTTCAGCCCGTACGGGCGTTGTCCTTGACCTGCACATTAGCCCCCTAAATCATGGCAGCGTCTGTACATATTCCTGTCTCTTCAGCGGTAAATGCAAGTGGGAGCGTGATAGCGTTTGGTATGCTTGCTCCCACTCTTTTTTTTCTTAATTGAGTTGTCGTTAGGGTGATTTCATGTTCTTGCGCTGCATATACTCAGTCGTGGCAAGTGCAGCAAACAGATAATAAAAATTACCAAGACTTAGCGGGAGCGTGAAAGCCCTGGAGGAGCAGCAACGTAGTTGCGTACTCCGTGCTTTAGACCAGGGATGAAACGCGACACAGCAGGTTTTAACCTGCTGTCTCTGTTTCTTTTTCAAGCACCAAGCTATCAATCCATTCTTCAATTAAAGCAGTGATAGTCCTATCTTTTTGAGCCGCATATAGCATCAACTTATGTTTTCTTCTATCAGACAACCGGATTTGTAATGAATTGCTTTTCATAATGCAGAGACATTGTAATTGCGTTTATATTAATATAAACGAGAGGAGGTAAAACAAATGTATGGTTGTCAACAAAATCTAATCCATCCAAAGGATCAATTAAAAGCAGTGCTTGAGTTTATCTGTTCCGAGTCTCATAAACTCACAAATTGCGGTATATACTACGCCCGTCAACTATATTTCAAGACTGGCAAGCTGATTGGCAAGTACGACTTAGAGAAGGAATACAAAAACAACAAGCACTATCAAGTTCTGCATTCTCAGGCAGCACAACAGATTCTAAGGTCTGTCTCTGAATCATTCAAATCTTTTAAGGAACTAGACAAAAAGTATACTAAAGGCGAATTGCATTTTAAGCCAAGATTGCCCAATTATCGAAAAGGTGCTGGGTATGCACTGGTAACTTATCCCAAGCAAGCATTAAAACTTGTCGGCGATCGCATCAAGGTTCCTCTGGGTAATACCGTAAAGCGGTGGTTTAAGCTTGATAGCTTCTTGCTGCCAATGGCTTCTAATTTACAATTCGCAGAAATTAAGGAATTGCGGATACTTCCAAGAAACCAGTGTTTTTATGCTGAATTTGTCTATGAGCAAAAGTCAGCACCAGAACTTGCACTGAATCCTCAATATGCTTTAGCAATTGATCCAGGTATCAACAATTGGTTAAGTTGTGTTTCCAATGTTGGAACCAGTTTCATTGTTGATGGACGAAAGGTGAAAAGCCTTAACCAATGGTACAACAAACGCGTTAGCACCTTAAAGGAAGGTAAGCCACAAGGCTATTGGGATGAACAACTAGCCCATATAACAGAGAAGCGTAATCGACAAATGCGGGACGCTGTGAACAAGGCGGCTAAGTTAGTTGTAGACTATTGCATTAAACGTCAAATTGGTACAGTTGTTTTTGGGTGGAACCAAGGACAGCGGCAAGAGGCAACACTCGGTAAAACAACACAAACTTTTGTTCAAATACCAACAGCAAAGCTGAAAGAACGAGTTAAGCAACTATGCGAGTACTACGGTATCAAGTTTGTTGAAACCGAAGAGTCCTACACCAGCAAAGCTAGTTTTTTGGATGGCGATTTTCTGCCTACTTTCGGCGCAAAACCTGAAGGGTGGAAGCCAAGTGGAAAACGAGTTAAGCGTGGAATATATCGAACCAGGACGGGAAAACTCATCAACGCTGATTTAAATGGTGCAGCTAATATTTTAAGAAAAGTAGAGACACAATTAGGCTTGTGCCTAATCAAGGTCTGTAGGGCATTTTTGACCGTGCCTACCAGATTTCGCATCTGGGAAACCAAGACTAAAAAGCGGAGAGGGATGGCTTTAGCCTCTCTCGTAGCAACAGTTTAGAATCCCCTCGGCTGTCTTCCAGGGGAGAGGTCAAGTTCTGGCACTATGGTTACTAAATGAAGTTTGTAAATAGTTACCGGATATGCACATGAGCGCAAGTATTAACTTATAAATTCGAGATTTACCGATAAAAATCAGTGAAACAGCATAATATACAGCAGATATCACACTTTATCGTTTTAGGAAGCGATGATAAAGACCAAAGCTACCTGATTTTGGAGTACAACGCGACACAAAGAAGCGAACCTGAAGTTTACTGGTGCCATGCAAATCAGCTTATAACAGTGGGAGACGTGGTTCGAGGTAAGTTGCTTCCTGCAAAGCATTTAAAGGTAACTGAGGATGCTTTCCTGACCTCAGAACATCAAGAAGACTCTCTACCTACACTACTGGTGGAGGAGTAAACAAGAATAGCTTATTATTAGGTTGATCGGTTCAAACCCTAAAGTTAAATAGCACTGATTTCCTAAAAAGTATCAATCAGAATGTGGTGGAGTAGATGCGTACTGTTGACAGGAAATATGAAATATATATGTAGTACATCCTTGTATCATATATGCTGCGATCGCTTACGCGGCTGGCTCTCGAATACACATCGGGGCGCTGTATGTGGTATTTTATATAAAAGTGGTGGAAAGTAAACTGTATGAATCCCTATCAGGGATTGAAATGAAATAAAATATGTCACAACATACCTTTTCACCACCACCAGCAGACAAAAAATCCAGAAACAAGAAGGGCAAGTCACTTCCTCCAAAGCTCATAATTAGGTTGGGAAAGTTTGTCTGGACGACGATGTGGCAGATAATGATGTCGAAACTAGCTCCTAGCAATAAGTCGGGAGAGTACATTCGACCAAATAGCCAATTCCGAAACTTTATTGGCACGCAGGAAGGCAATCTATATCAACCAGCAATGGGGCGCTACAATCTCATGGTTGGGCTGGGTTGTCCTTGGGCACATCGTACTCTTGTTGTTCGGGCGCTCAAAGGGCTTGAAGAAACAATATCAGTAACAATTGTGTCACCTTCTCCAATTGAAGGAGGTTGGGTGTTTAACCAGGAATATGAGGGTTGCACTACGCTTGCTGAATTGTATGAGCAAGCAGAACCTGGCTACGGTGGACGCTTTACAGTTCCCGTGTTGTGGGACAACCAGACAAAGAGTATTGTCAACAACGAGAGCGCGGAGATTATAGTGATGCTAAACTCCGAGTTCAACGAGTTTGCTAAGAATCCTACGCTAGACCTGTACCCACAAGAACTTAAAGAAAAGATTGATTCATGGAATGAGAGGATTTACACAAACGTAAACAACGGCGTGTATCGTTGCGGCTTTGCTCAGACACAGGAAGCATATGACAAAGTTTGTCATGAACTGTTCACCACGTTAGATGAAATTGACACAGTTCTGAATGCCAGTCGATTCTTATGTGGAAACAGTGTGACACTGGCGGATGTCCGTTTGTTCACAACGTTATTCCGGTTTGATGCTGTGTACTATGGGCTTTTTAAGTGCAACCGCAGAAGAATTCAGGACTATCAGAACTTGGGACCTTACCTGCGTGATTTGTATCAACTTAAAGGCGTTGCTGACACGTGCGACTTGGAGAGTGTAAAACAGGACTACTACGGAAATTTGTTCCCGCTTAATCCTGGCGGTATTATTCCATCCGGTCCTGATCCGACGTTCCTCAAAGAACCACATAATCGTGAGAATATGGGCAAGGAAGCACATCCTGTATAAAAAACTTCCTATTCTGGTCTCAAGGTAGTCCTCAGAGTTACGGCGCGATCGCTCATCAAAGCCTCTCGCATCGCTTTTTCATCGCTAAAAGTCTGGTGTAAAAGCCGTCCCTCATAAACCAAATCTACTTCAGTTTCTTGAAAAGACCACGGAGATACTGCTACTTGATGATAGTTATCTTTAACTTCTTTCAATGTGAGCTTGAGTGTAATTTCACCGTTCATCGTCGGTACCTCAGAAACCTGTGCTTCAGAAGTAAATCCTTGACATAAAATTATTGATAGTGCGTCCCATGTAGCCACTAGCTTTTTATTATGCTCGATGACTTCTGATGTTGTGTAAGCTGTATAGTATGGGTCATTTTTGAGAAAAGCAATAAGCTGTTCTTGGAAAGCATACTCGCGCTTGAGGAAGTCCTGCACGATTTGAGAAGAAGTTTGTGAGTTCTGCCAGGTTGTAAATCTTTCATATAATCCTGTTCCATGAAGTGAGACCAGTAGTGCTACGTACCTACCTAAAGGAAGTGCAAGATGTTTAGCGCCACACCAAATGTTTATATGCTCTTGTGTTGAAAGTTCCGTGAATTTATGGGGGTAGCCAGTTTGTGGGTTCAGCGTGGGGGCTTGTTCCCAATAAAGCCAACCAATGTCATGTTGTTCCGCACCGAAACAAACTTCTTTTTTTGGAGCAAACTGACCAAAATGTTCATTTCCCCAAGCTTGTGCTAATTGACCTGAAAGCCAAGCGTGATTTGGTTGAGTGATGCAAATAAGTCCCTGTTTTGTTAAACGATGCAGCATGAGTAAAAAGCTCAAAGCAATGTTCTGCTCTTTATTCTGAACTAATCGCTAAACAAAAAACTGATGCTACATGAATGAAATAACGGCTAAGCAAATCTTCCATTAGGTACTTGTTACGCTTACAGAGACAGATTTTTTGAACCCGGACGCAAAGTCGTGGGAAATGTACATAAAAAACTATGAATCCTAAAACCCCAAATAGGAATTTGGTTATGTTCAAGCGACTTTTGTTACTGTTATGTTGTGCGATCGGCGGTACTGGTGCTGTTTTATTTTTCTTTTTGCAACAAGCAATTCAGCTACCTGCTGAACAGACAAATCCATCGTCAATAGTAAGCTCACCTGCGAACACTGAGCAAACCCAAACCCAGATTCAACAATCACAACAGCAAGTTTTGAGTAAAATTTTCGAGCATCTTAAAGACTCAAATGCTAAAGGTGAAGTCCAATTAGATGCTAATGAAGTTAATACGCTTATTGTTTCAGGAATCGCTAAAACAATTGATAAAAGTCGGCTTGCTCAAGCAGTAGTCAGTACAAATACTCAAATTCAAGATGGCAAAATATCCGCAGGTGCAGTGATTGATTTAAGAACAATTCCCGTAAAAGAGTTACCAGCAGAGGAACAAGCAGCAATTTCTCAACTGCTATCAACTGTACCAATTTTAAAATACCGCCCCATATATATAGAGGTTGAAGGAAAACCTTCGATCCACAACAAACAAGTAACGTTGGATGACAAAACACGCGTTAAGCTTGGAAATCTTAGCTTTACTCTCTCGGATATGTACCAGCGTTTTGGCATTTCCGAAGAAAGCGTAAAGCAACAAGTTTCCAAGGAATTAAAGAATCTACCCGTGGAAGTAAAAGACGTTGAAGTTATGGGCGATCGCCTAGTCGTTCGTGGTCAGTGGCTTCACGATAAGAAAACCTGAAGCGTTACGATTCTAAAGATACCAGAGATGGTCAAACTTTGCCTTTAAATATCTGCCAAATTTTGATTGTTTTGTCAGAACTACCACTCATAATAAACTCACCATCTGGGCTGATTGCAACAGAATTGACTGCTGCTGAATGTCCGTTCAGGGTTTGCAGCAATTCTCCAGTGTCTAAACACCATATTTTAATCGTTTTATCAGCACTAGCGCTCACAAGAATTTGTCCAAACTCACCTTCGCCGTAAACTTTGTTTTTGTGGCGATTGCCTACCGTGTTTGGAAATACGGGAACAGGGCTGACAACGACAGATTTTACTTCATCTGAATGTCCAGTCAGAGTATACAATACGTCACCCGTGTCCAAATGCCAAATTTTGATGGTTTTGTCTGCACTACCACTGATCAAGATTTGTCCATCAGGAGAAATGGCTATTGCTTTCACCTCCCCTAAATGCCCACTTAAGGTACGTAATGGTTCCCCTGTACGTGGATCCCATATTCTAATCTTATGATCACTGCTACCACTGGCGAGGATTGTACCATCTGGGCTGATAGCAGCCGCATAAACTGCGGATGAATGCCAAAGGGTACAAATGCGATCGCCTTTGTGCAAATTCCAAATCTTGATTTTGTTACTACCACTAGCAACAATTTGTCCATCTGGGCTGATAACTACGAAGTTAACAGGTTTTTGATGCCCTAAAAGAGTATGCAGTAGTTTACCAGTACCTAGACGCCATACTTTGACGTTACTTCTGGGATGTTCACAACTTCCAACAGCGAGCAAATTTCCATCAGGGCTAATAGCCACAGATGAAACTTCTCCTATATTGTCAGTTAAAGTGCGGATAACTTTGCCTGTGCTAAAATTCCAAATTTTAATGGTTTTATCTGCACATCCACTTACCAAAGTTTGCCCATCTGGACTAATGGCTACAGATGTCACTTTATCAGAGTGTTCAGTCAAAGTGTGGCACAGATAAGCATATTGCTCTTGGCGTTTGTGTTTCAGGTTAGCGATCACATGCAAAAGTTCTTCAACATAGGTCATACTGTGGTGATCGCCAGCTGCTGCAAAAAATTCTCTTAACTTTTTGACATATTCCTCATCTTCTATTCTCAAAGCTGATTGCATCGCCTTTAATGGATGGCTTCCTTGCTGCTGAGGAACTTGACGTAGTTGCAACCATGTGGTAAGTGAGTAATCTACCTGTTCCTTTGCAGATGTCTCATCGGGTAAATGTGATAAACTCTGTGCCAATTCCAACGCCAACTCAGGAATCCAGTAACGTCGCTCCACCTCTAGAGCTTGGTAAAGTTGTTTATATCCTGCGGTGAACGCTTGCAGTGATTTTAAATCAACAGTATCTGTCAGCAAATTCGGCAGTAATTCAGGTAGAAGCGGAGGAACATCATGATGAACTAAGTGATAAGCATCTGCTACCCAACCAGCAGCTAGAGTATGACATGTAATCAAAACTTGGCAAAGTTTTTCAATATCCTGATGATTAATTTCGTATTGTAACGATAGCTTACTGATGTCAATTCCCTTTTCTTTCCATTTTTCTGACTTTTCCAATATTGCTAAATTCGCAACATTTTCTCTACCAACATTATTAATTTCTTCTAAGCTTTCTCCCAGTGCAAGCAACTCATCTCTGATTGTTTTCCACTCTAAAGCACGATTTTTTGCAGAATTATAAACAATTTCTTTATAGGGTAGCCGAGAAATCGTTTTATAGTAATAATTGTCTTGTCCAATTCCCCAATAACCAATCCGAAAATTTAGATAATCTCCATCAGCTTCCGACTCTAAAATTAAAATAGGCTCTGTTCTCAACATTCCAAACAGAGCCTTAATACTTGATTCACTATGAAAACGCTTACTATCCCAAGCTCCTGCTAAAAACTCTGTCGGTCTTACTGGATTATGTAGCGAGTAATGCTTGTTGAGAAACTCGCGTAAACCTTCAGCTAACATGAACTCAATATCTGAAATGTCTTCTCCTGTATTATCAAATTTATCAAACTTGATTTTAGGAGGAGCCAGGAAAATTTTTAGCGGAGTGCGTTGATGACTGACTTGAGATTCTAAAATTTGCGAAGGCGATAATCGCAAAGGCCAACTTTCAAAAATTTTATGAACTTCTGGTAACTTGAGTGCTGTTTCTCGCTGATGCGTTGCTATCTGTAATTGTGTTTTGTGATAGTAAAAAGCTGATTCCTGTTGCTGAATTTTTTCTTTATCAAATCCTCCTGCATAAGTGATGGTCTGAGTTGAACCGTTAACAGATTGGATAAATTGTTGAATATGTTCCGGTGGTTGGTATTTTTCTATAGCTGGACGTTCTTCATTTCTCTTTTCTAGGAGAGTTGCAATGATAGGTGCCAACTCTAATACCAGTTGAATAAGTAAATTTACTCCTTGTTCCATACAAAGACGCCTGCCAAGTCAATACAATTAACTGTGTTTAATATTTATTTCGATCATAGCTTGATTGTGTGAGACCCTGCTATCAATCCAGGAAGTGCAGATACTGCTTATCCTACTACTTGCTGGCATCTCTCTTTATCAACAAACAAAGAATATGCAAGAATTCAGAAAAAAATAACTTATGGAAATGTTTAACTAAAAATAATAGTTAAAACAAGTTAAAAAGATACAAAAATAGATTTAACAACCCAATTAAGAATTTATCTCATGACTAAATATTTTTCTATAAACAAGGTAAAAGGAGAAGAAAACACCTCAATGAGCTTTATAAAAGCGAATTCAGAATTTATCTTGCGTTCAGACGCGAATTTTTCGGTAAGGTGTGTGGAAAGCTCGGTTCCAGACACCCTTACAAAACGTGTATAGAGAGAAAAATTAGAATCTTACACCCAGTAGTCGGTTAATTCCCCGAACAGAGTTATAACCAACATCAACCAAAACGTTATCGCTAGCGCCTAAGAGAACCCTGACTGAAAAGACAACACCTTTATCTACCCAATAGTATCTACGAGCGCGTCTGCTTTAAATTTATGGGTAAATGAATCGCTGAAAGCCAGTAAAAATAAACTTTTTAGACTTTGGATTCTTCACAATTTTAGCCTAGATGCGCTACTACTAGCTAGGGTTAGGATGAGATGAGGTGAGTTTGAATCCACAAGCTATCCCTGGATCTAAGCAAGTGAGGCGATCGCTCAAGTAGCATTAAAATCTACTTAAATACCAACATTATGCCTAGTTTTGGGGTCTTGAGTTATAAAAAAGCTGGTTTTATTCTTACTGTTAATCGTTCCTGACAGCCGTGGGAGTGTCAAAGCTTTGGTAAATGCTAACAACCGCTTTCAGGAACGGGCAACTCAAGAAGCGACTCACACAGAGTTATTTATTCTGGCGCATCGAGAGAACACCCATCGGATCAATGTTGGCTTTGACGGTACTTGGATATTACTCGGCGGTATCCTAGCTGGTATGGAAATACTAGGAATAGTGCAAACACACCAGTAAGTTGTGTGGAATACTAAATTCCACACACCTTAAGAACAGGTGTATACAGAGAAAAATTAGAATCTTACACCCAGTTGTCCGTTAATTCCTCGAACAGAATTATAACCAACACCAACGAAAACGTTATCGCTAGCGCCTACTTGAACCCCGCCGGAAAAGGCAACACCTTTATCTGCTGAATAGTATCCCAGTCCCACATATGGTGAAATTACGGGCAAACTAATAAATCTTAGTACATCTACACCGACAGCACCGTCAGGACCAAATCCTAACTCTGCTCCCAAATTTAAAGCTCTAGCACCTACAGAATAGGTAACATCACCTTCTTGACTACCAACTGACACCCAAGGTTGCGGTACTATTTGAGCATGAGCATTTTGTGGGGTAAGTAAAGTTAACAAACTTAGTGATGCGAACAGTGTTTTCGCAATAAACGCATTTTTCACGTTCTACTCCTTCACTTCGTGCAACATTGTAATTTTTTTATCTGAACGACCACGAAAAAAAAAGACTACGTAGATAGATAGCAACAGAATTTACTGCTGCTGAATTTCCAAGAAGTATTTGCAGCAGTTTGCCCGTCGTATGCTGACTGCTGTTAACCGAGGTTTGTCCAGTATGACTTATAGTGACGAAATTATCCTTGATTAAGTGCCTAGTTTAAGCATTGGGTTGAGTCGGTTTTCCAAAAAACGATGCAAACTGGTCATTTGTCTTAATGTTTCTTTATAGCCTAGTTTACATAGCACTAAAGCCAAGTATGGATAATTACCTAGACGAACTCAAAAGCTATCTGGATGAACTGGGACGTGTGAAAGAATGGCCCTCAAAGCGCAACAAGGGAAAGTTTCAAAAATTGGTGTTGGAGTATTTAGCGTCAAAGTTTGAGGTCGATGTCATTTACACAGAAAAAGAGGTGAATGCACTGCTGAATCAGTACCACACCTTTGGCGATCCCGCACTGTTGCGACGAGAGTTATTTGAGAGAGGGTTAATTGACAGAAAGCGGGACGGTTCCGCTTACTGGTGTAATATTCAAATCTAAGATTTAAAATTGACGTGACCAATCCTTGGGCCAGCGTTCTACTACGACTTTAGTTTGGGTAAAAAACTCTACCGCGTGATTGCTTTGACCGTGTAAATCACCAAAAAAGCTTTCTTTCCAACCGCTAAATGGGAAAAATGCCATCGGTGCAGCAACACCGATATTGATGCCAATATTACCAGCCTCAGCTTCGTAGCGGAACTTACGCGCAGCAGCGCCACTGTTGGTGAACAAACAAGCCATATTGCCGTATTGACCGCTGTTGACTAAGGCGATCGCCTGATCAATAGTATCTAAATGTATCAAACTTAGCACTGGACCAAAAATCTCTGTACTGGCGATTTCACCTGCTGGATCAACATTTTGCAAAATCGTGGGACGGATAAAATGACCTTTTTCATAACCAGATATATTAGGATGTCGCCCATCTACCAACACCGTCGCCCCTTCATCTGCCCCTTTTTGAATTAAACCCTCAATTCGTGTCTTACTCTCGGTTGTAATGACAGGTCCCATTTCTACATTTTGATCTAAACCATTACCGACAACCCGCTTTTTGGCAGTCTCAGCAATAGCTTCTGTAAACGTCCGACGTGCTTCTCCCACAGTCACAGCTATTGAAGCAGCAAGACAACGTTGCCCAGCACAACCGAAAGCACTATCAGCAGCAATGCGTGTCGTCATTTCAAAATCTGCATCTGGCAAAACAATCAGCGGATTTTTCGCACCGCCTTGGCATTGGACACGTTTGCCATTTGCCGCTGCCCTACTATATATATATTTAGCAACTGGTGTAGAGCCAACAAAGCTAATCGCTCGAATTTGTGGATGATCTAAAATTGCATCTACAGCTTCTTTCGCACCATTGACTAAATTAATCACACCTTTGGGCAATCCAGTCTTTTCTAGTAACTGGAACACTTTTTGCATTGTCAGTGGTACTTTTTCCGAAGGCTTGACGATGTATGTGTTGCCACAAGCAAGGGCATAAGGCATGAACCAAAAGGGAATCATCCCTGGAAAATTAAACGGGGCGATCGCCGCAGCAACTCCCAAAGGTTGCCGAATCATCATTTCATCAATACCCTTGGCAACATCTTCCAAGATAGTTCCCTGCATCATCATCGGAATACCGCAGGCAACTTCCACATTTTCAATGGCGCGGCGCATCTCACCTGTGGACTCTGCCAAAGTCTTACCACATTCCAGCGTGATTGTGCGAGCCAAATCCTCTAAATGCTCTTCTAACAGATTTTTAAGTTTAAATAGATACTGCACTCGTTCCGTGGGTGGAGTGCGTCGCCAACTCACAAAAGCTTCTGCTGCAGTTTCAGCAGCTTGGTTGATCTCAGATGCTGGTGATAGAGGGACTTTAGCCAGTACCTCTGTTGTCGCTGGGTTGATAACATCCAAGTATTCTGTAGCGCTAGATGTACACCACTGACCATTAATGTAGTTGGGTAAGGTATGATTTGCGTTCATAAGGGCGATGTGAAATTTGCAAAATTGTAGATGCAGCAATATGACTACTTTGTTTTTGTTTTTGTTTTTGTTTTTACTTTAATCTCATCACTAGAGCCGTATGGAATATCTGTGCATTGTGTTTTTAATATCAAATCATGAACAGCATCTGCACCTTTCCTAATACTTTCTGTTAATACACCAATACCAACATCTAACTGAGGCTTAACCTCATCACGTGTTATCACTTTCTCGGAATGTATTCTCTCAGTGGCAAACTCTCTCACGGAGATTTGTTTCCCTTTGTTGAAAAAAGCAGCATACTGAGAAGCTCTGAACTCATGAACAAATGAACATCGATAGAACTTATAGATAAGCGCAGCGTATGTAAACTTTGCAAGTTCAGTGTCTATATTCTCGATAGTTAAATAAGGTTCAATTGGGCTGTGTTGGTGACAATTTTCATACACAACCTTGATTTCATCAATTATGGGATCACAGTACACCCTATGGGATTCACGTTCACATCTGTTGTTTATCCATCTATTCTTCATTTCTTGTCTGAAAGGTCCTTCAATATCCTGTCTTTCTAAGAAGTAATTAAGGAAAGGAGTGCTTACACGCTCCAAATCCTGATCTACCTTCAGGTGAAGTAAAAAAGAGACAAACCGCTTTTGGTTGCTGGTTTGGTTGCAGGTTATCGCTTTTATTGCTGGGTTGAGTGCCTGCCATGTAGACGATAAAGCATCCAAAGCTGCACAACCTATAATGTAAGAATCAGTGTACAAATTGTCAAAAGGGTTATAATCCTCTGGTGGCATCGCTATGAGATCCCCTTCAATGCCTGCCTTTCCACCCATCAACCTTTCACAAAGCAAAGCTTTATAGTAGTAAAATTTTTTAACACGATCAGCAAAATCTCTAACTTGATTAACTTCCATAACTTACTACTTATACTACATTTGTCTAGTTAATGTAGTATAAGTTTGATTATATTTCCAGACACAAGAGTGCGATTGGCTTTGCCACTGCCCCTTGGGCAATCGCTCTCCTGTTGGTTGGATTGAACCAAGCTCGCATTGGCTTTTGAATAATTTGACCATCAGTATACTCGCTAGCAGGTGTGGTTTCCGGTAGCTTGAGAAACTCTTCCAAAGTCAGTGGCTTAGATGGTGTCCGTACCATTTGCGATCGCCTCCCAAGAAGTTGTACTTTGCGTCTACGCACCTTCATAATTTCAAACTATAAAGGCGCAAAGGACACGAAGAAAGATATTGCTTTCTACATTCTCTCTAAAACTCCAATTCCCAACAACGAGAGTCCCAGCTTTAGAGTTCTAGCTGTTAAATCACACAGCACCAGCCGCGATGTTCGCGCAGGTTCCTCAGCTTTGAGAACAGGGCAATTTTCGTAGAACTTGTTAAATTTATCGCTTAGTTGATACAAATACTCACACAAGCGATTTGGCAGCAAATCTTTTTCAACTTCACTAATAACTTCATCCAGTTGTAATAAATGCTTTGCCAGCGTTAATTCTGTTTCTTCCCGCAGGATAATTTTGGCATCTGCTCCTAGCTTTTTATAGTCAATGTTACCTTCACGACTAATGCCCTGAGTTCTAACATAAGCATAGAGCATATACGGCGCTGTGTTGCCCTTAAGTGCTAGCATCTTTTCGTAGCTAAAGATGTAGTCGCTGGTGCGGTTTTGGCTTAAATCAGCGTATTTCACCGCACTGATGCCAATGATCTGGGCAACATTGCTGATGAACTCTTCAGTTTCAGAGCGCTCTTCTTCTTTTATTCTGTTTTCTATGTCTGCACGAGCATGGGCGATCGCACCATTCAACAATTCCCGTAACAGCACAGCTTCCCCAGAACGAGTTTTCAGCTTTTGACCATCTTCACTCAGCACCAAACCAAAGGGAGCGTGAACAAATTCTACATCGTCCGTAATCCAACCAGCCTTTCTTCCTACCTGAAAAATTTGGGTAAAGTGATTTTTCTGTTCTGCACCAACTGGGTAAATCACCCGTTGCACCTTATCTACTTGAACCCTGTAGCGGATTGCTGCTAAATCTGTAGCGGCGTAGTTATAGCCTCCATCTGACTTTTTAACAATTAGGGGTAAAGGTTCACCCTCCCTGTTAGTAAAGCCTTCAAGGAAGACACATTTTGCCCCCTGATTTTCTACTAACAGACCTTTTTTATCCAATTCCTCAACCACTTCAGGAAGCAAAGCATTATAAAATGACTCACCCCGTTCAATAAAAGGAGCAATCCCCAGCAAATCGTAAATAACTTGATATGCTCTACTGGAAAGTTGACAAACTATCTTCCATGCCAGCAGTGTTTTTTCATCCCCTGCTTGTAGTTTTACCACAGCTAGACGAGCTGCTTCCTGAAATTGCTTATCTGCATCAAACCGTTTCTTTGCCTCACGATAAAATGAAGACAAGTCACCTAAATTTAAAGTCTCAGTGGTAGTCAACGCTTCTGGATATGCTTCTTCTAGGTAGGCGATAAGCATTCCAAACGGCGTTCCCCAATCACCCACATGACTAATCCGCTGGACTTCATGACCAACAAATTCTACAATTCGGGAAAGGCAATCTCCAATGACTGCTGGACGCAAATGCCCTACGTGCATTTCTTTGGCAATATTCGGGCTAGGGTAATCTACAATCACCCGCTTGGGATTTTTAGTTAGTGCTATTCCTAACCTTGAATCTCCCTGAATTGCTTTGAGTTGTGCTTCTAAATATTCTGTTTTCAGCTTCAAATTGATAAAACCAGGACCAGCCACTTCTGGCGGTTTGCAAATGTCTGATACATCAAGTTTGTCAACGATTTGTTGTGCGATCGCCCTTGGTTGCTGTCCCAACTGCTTTGCTAAAGGTAAAGCAACATTTGCTTGATAATCACCAAATTTAGGATTGCTAGCTGAAACTAAAATTGGGTCTACTCCAGCATATTCTGTGCCAAAAGCTGCGCCCAAAGCCTCTTGCAATTTAACTTTTAGTTCTTCTTGTGTAGCTTTCATGTTTATTGGTTTTTCTATAATTAAGGTTATTTTATCTACTTATCATCCATTCACTGCCAATATATCGCAATACAATATTACGCTGCATCCATTGACATATTAACTTTTTTTGCTCAAAGTGGTCTTCTCAAAAACCCATTCATACCCTTGTTTGAGTTTTTGCTTTCCATTTGTTTCAATAATGGTACCGTGAGCCATAATGATTCGATCAAAGTCCCAACCAAGTATCTTCTCAACGGATTTTTTTACCTTTTCTTTATCGGTTGTAGCTAATTTGTCTAAGCGTGATGGGCTCAATACCTTGTATGACCCCAAAATCTGGGCTGCAAACCGCGTTTTTAAAGAAAAGGTTTCATCAAAATGAAAGGCTATATCGGTCAATATCAAAGTCCGGCTTTTCTGATGGAAGAAGACAAACTCATTAACTATTGATGTTCCACTTAAATCAAGAACTTTAAACCCGTCAAACAATAAATAATCAACTTGTTCCTGAATGCTACCTTCTTTATGAGTTATCACTTTATCAAAAGAGAGTTCGGGTCTTTTAGAAACTAAACCTGGTACAACCCAAAGCTGCGCTTTTTTGTAAATGGACTTCAAGTCATATACAAAAAGATGGTGATATAGATTTGGCGCAATAATATAAGCAACGTTACCAATTTCATTGAGTTGTTCAATAGTAGTTTTGTCAGACTGAATTGGGGAAATAACTATTAATTCGCCGCTTGTTAGGCGAATAACTGTCATCCGCGTACCAACCTCAAGTCCCCAATACTTTAACGGTTGTTCTGCAACCCAAATATTGTTGTCGATTTCTCTGAGCATGCTTTATCGCTCACAAGCAGTGTGAATCAACTTCAGAATACTTTAATATTGTTACCGTCGAATCCTCATACTTAAATCCAACCAAGAGGATTGAGTAATTGGCGCACTACTAGAAATATAGTCTACTCCTGTCTCGGCAACTGCACGGATAGTTTCTAAAGTAATATTGCCAGAGGCTTCGATTTTAACCCGACTATCATGCTGTCGAATCATCTGCACCGCTTGATGCATCATGTCAAGAGGCATATTGTCCAACATAATAATGTCAGCCTTATGCTGCAAAGCTTCCTCCACCTCGTGTAAACTTTCCGTTTCTACTTCAATCGTTAACGGATAAGGAATATATTGGCGAATGCGGGAAATTGCTTTGCCAATTCCTCCAGCAGCGGCAATGTGATTGTCTTTAATCATGACTGCATCATCCAGCCCCATTCGGTGATTTACCGCTCCTCCCACAGTAGTTGCGTACTTTTCCAATAGTCTCAGCCCTGGTGTGGTTTTGCGCGTATCCACTAGTTTTGTGGGTAACTCAGCAATTTGCTCTACATATTTCCTAGTTAGGGTGGCAATGCCACTTAGACGCATAACTATATTCAGAGCAACCCTTTCTCCCGTTAGTAGTGCATCCAATGAACCATCCATTTCAGCTACCACTTCTCCCGGCTGACAAGAACTCCCCTCACCCACAACAGCCACAAAGCTGACTTTTTCATTCAAAAGCTGAAATACCCTTGCCGCGACTGGTAAACCCGCTATGACCCCAGGCGCTTTCGCAAGCCACTTCGCTTGTCCTACTTCTTGACTTATTAGAGCACCTGTTGTGCGATCGCCCCGACCAATATCCTCCAACAACCAATCACGCAACAGTGGGTCTATGACAAGCCTTGGCGGCAAAACACCAAAATTGCTCACAGCTTTATTGCTTCCTTCACGAGTTTCAGAAATTACTATACCCTAAAGTCTTTACAACGTAGGGCTTTCAGGAATCTTTCAACTTTTTTTGGAAAAATTTTGAAAAAGGAGTTGACAATCCAGGAGTGGGTGGATATATTAAATAAGTGCCTGAAGAGCGGACGCCGAAACAACGGCAAAGCCAAAGGCTCAGGACCTTGAAAATTTTATAGTTTTGAAAGCTAGTATACACCTTAAGCGTTGCGGTAGTAAACAATAAAAACCGAAGCTGAGGGTTAAAAAAATCAGCTAACAGATGAGCGTACACAAGTGATATTTACTCGTGTACAAGGAATCAAAACGGAGAGTTTGATCCTGGCTCAGGATGAACGCTGGCGGTATGCTTAACACATGCAAGTCGAACGGGCTCTTCGGAGCTAGTGGCGGACGGGTGAGTAACGCGTGAGAATCTGGCTTCAGGTT